>Ga0302173_10000132_pt1 | contig 38956 bp, 39 predicted proteins | sample I_Fen_N3_1_FD_198785 | JGI IMG/M metagenome (GOLD analysis project Ga0302173, IMG submission 198785) | Peat permafrost microbial communities from Stordalen Mire near Abisko, Sweden - I_Fen_N3_1 | ecosystem: Environmental > Terrestrial > Soil > Wetlands > Permafrost | place: Sweden: Abisko... | reverse complement strand
TGTGTAGATCCTTTTCCTCCCTTTCCGGAAGAAACATATATCTTAACATAATCTACAAAATTTCCTTCTGTCATTTTCTTTTTGTTTATGTGTAGTTTAAAGTTTAAAGTTTCAGGTTTCAAGTTGGCATAAGGCACTTAACTTGAAACCTGAAACTAATAAAACCTGAAACAAATTCTCTTTACTCTTTAAGTGCTTTTACCAACACTTTATCAATCTTTACGCCATCCATATCGATGACTTCTAATACAAATTTTTGCCAAATTAATTTTTCACCTTCTTTTGGAATATGCGAAAGCTCCGTCATAATCATTCCACTTACGGTGTTAACTTCATAATCGTTTGTCAATTCATCCAACTCAAAATAAGTAAGGAAATCGTGTAATGAATAATGTCCATCGACCAACCATGTCCCATCTTCTCTTTCGATAAGCTGAAATTCGTCTTTATAAAATTCAGATGCATCACCAACTAAAGCTTCCAGGATATCATTCAGAGTTATCATTCCCTGAAAAACACCATATTCATCTGAGACCAAAGCATAATGAACGCCCGTTTTTTTGAAATTTTCTAAGGCTTTATAAGCTGTCGTCTGTTCCATTAAATAAGGCGGATCTGTCATTATTGCAGACAAATCAAAATGATCGCTTTCGATATTAGCAAATATATTTTTTAACGTTACAATACCAACAATATCATCGTAATTATCTCTGTAAATTGGATAAACAGTATGTAAATCTTGTAAAACCAGTTCTTTAATTTTGGACTTATCCGAATTAAAAGGCAACATATCTACAGATTTTCTATGTGTCATTAAAGAACTCACTTTTCTGTCTCCAATATGAAAAACACGTTCAACAATATCTTGCTCGATTTCCTGAACTTCTCCTCCTTCAGTTCCTTCTTTGATGATCGCTTTAATTTCTTCCTCGGTGACTTTACCATCGGCAGTTGGTTTAATTTGCAAAACATTCAACAAAAAGTCAGTCGAAGATGTAAGAAGCCAAATAAATGGTGCTGTAATAATCGAAATAATTTTCATTGGCATTGCAACCATTTTTGCGATCGATTCCGGGTAATTTAATCCGATTCGTTTTGGAAGTAATTCTCCCAAAACCAAAGAGAAAAAAGTCAAAACCACAACTACAATTCCAACCGCAACAGAATGTGCATACGGCTTTAAAACCGCAAATCCGCTTACGAAAGCTTCAACATCCATCGTTATTTTATCACCACTGTAAATACCCGTCAAAATTCCAATTAAGGTAATTCCGATTTGTACAGTTGATAAAAATTTATTTGGTGAATTGGCCAAATCCAGCGCAATTCTGGCACTCTTATTTCCTTTTTTTGCTGCAGTTTCAAGTCTGTTTTTTCTAGCCGAAATCAATGCAATTTCTGACATCGAGAAAACTCCGTTTAATAGTATTAGAAAAAATATTATTAGTATTTCCAATTTATGGTTTATTCGTTATATAATAGTCCTGTTAATGTAATTTGTAACCTAAATATGTTATAGTCCAGATGAAAGAGAAAAGCCTGAAACTAAAAAAACTAATTTTTCTTTGCCAGAAAACGGTTGACTCCCAAAGCGTCGGGAGAAGCTCATTTTATGGTTAGAAAAATAGTTTTTTTTAGTTAATCCCAAAACTTCGGGAAAAACGTACAGACGAAAAGCTTCTACAAATTATCTATAACTGACGTTAATCGTTCTGTAATTTCTTCAACGGTTCCAATACCGTTTACGGCATAAAACTTATTTTGTTCTTTATAATATCCAATTAATGGAGCTGTTTTTTCGTTGTATTCCTGATATCTTACACGAATTTTTTCTTCGTCCTGATCGTCAGCTCTTCCGCTGGTTTTTCCTCTCTCCAGTAAACGTGCTACTAAAATTTCATCATCAGCTTCTAATGCGATTGTAGCGGTTACACTTGATCCTATTGTTGGTAAAAATTTATCTAAAGCTTTTGCCTGATCTAAAGTTCTTGGATAACCATCAAATAAGAAACCATCTGTATCCGGATGCTTATTTACTTCATCAATTAACATTGCTGTGGTAACTTCGCAAGGAACCAATTCTCCATTGTCCATAAAAACTTTTGCTTTTTTACCTAAATCTGTATCATTTTTTAAATTAAAACGAAAAATATCTCCTGTCGAAAGATGTGTTAATTTGTATTTTTCTTTTAAAAATTCTGCCTGAGTTCCTTTTCCTGCTCCTGGCTTTCCAAATAAAACAATGTTAATCATAATATGAGTGAGTGTTGTTACTTCCAGATTTTTATACCAGAAGTTTTAAATGAATATATAGTTGTGTTTTGTTTAATCTTATTCTGCCAGTTTGTAAATCTCGGCAAGATTTCGTCCTAAACCATCATAATCTAGTCCGTAACCTACAATAAATTTATTCGGAATTCTGATTCCGATGTAATCTATTTTTATGTCTTTTTTATATGCTTCAGGCTTAAAGAATAACGTTGCAATTTTAAAATGCTTTACATTTTGTTCTTTAAACATATGTTTTAATTCTTCGATTGTATTTCCCGTATCGATAATATCTTCAATAATTATAACCGTTCTACCAGATAAATCCTGATTGATACCAATTATTTCTTTTACTGTATTTGTCGTTTCGGTTCCTTCATAAGAAGCCATTTTAATAAATGAAACCTCGCATGGTCTTTTATACTTTTTCAAAAAATCGGCAACAACCATAAATGCGCCATTCAGGACACCAATAAAAATTGGTGTATCATCTCCAAAATCGTCTTCTACTTGTGCCACTAATTTAGTTAAAGCAAAATCAATTTCTTTTGCCGAAATAAACGGAACAAATTGTTTATCGTGAAGTTGTATCATTATTTTTATGTTTAAAATAATGCGCAAAGATACAGAATTACAACCAAACAGTAAGTATCAAAAAACTAGTGTCGCTAGATTTTTTTAAGAATGTTAAATATCACTTAATTTTTTTAAATGTTTTTAAAAAAATACTTTACATTTCACTAATTTACTGTTTACTAAACATTTAATCCAAAACCAATATGAAAACAACTAAATCAATATTTTCAATTTCCTCTTTATTAATAATAATGGCCTGCAACGGTCAAGTAACACAAAAAGAAAAAGAGGCTTTGTCTAAGCAACCTGGAAATGTGGTAAAAACGGCTATTGGAAACATTACTTTGCCTCCTCCTTACGCAACTGAATCTAAAACAAATAACAGCAAGGTTATTGGTTGGCCCGAAGGAAAAACACCAAAAGCGACTGAAGGCTTTACAGTTACAAAGTTTGCAGATGGTTTCGAAAATCCGCGTTGGACCTATATTGCTCCTAACAACGATATTTTTGTGGTTGAAAGTGGCACAAGAACGAGCAAAAATCAGATTATTATACTGCGTGATAAAGATAAAGACGGGAAATTTGAAACTCGTGAAGTTTTCTTAAAAAACCTCAACAGACCTTTTGGAATGTTAGTGTTAAATAACTTTTTTTACGTTGCTAATACTGATGGTTTATACAGATATCCATATACTAATGCACCTTTAAAATTAGAAACTCAAGGCACAAAAATTCTTGATCTGCCAGCTGGAGGCTATAACAATCACTGGACAAGAAATATAATTACAAATACTGAAGGAACAAAAATCTACATTTCTGTTGGTTCCGGAAGTAATGTTGGCGAAAACGGAATGGATAAAGAAGTTCGTCGCGCGGCTATTTTAGAAATTAATCCTGACGGAACTGGTGAGAAAATTTATGCTGACGGAATTAGAAATCCGGTTGGAATGGACTGGAATCCTACAAACAAGGAACTCTGGACAGCGGTTAACGAGCGTGATGACTTAGGCGATGACTTAGTTCCTGATTACATTACAAGTGTAAAAAGAGGCGGTTTTTACGGTTGGCCCTATTCTTATTTCGGGAACATTCTTGACCCGAGAATGAAAGGCGAACGAAAAGATTTAGCAGCAAAAGCAATTGTTCCTGATGTTTCGGTAGGCGCTCACACGGCTTCTTTAGGATTTACTTTTTATACCAAAAATGCTTTTCCGGCAAAATATAAAAATGGAGCTTTCGTAGGGCAACATGGCTCTTGGAACCGGGCAAAAATTTCTGGATACAAAGTTGTTTTTGTTCCTTTTGTAAATGGAAAACCTTCCGGAAAGCCCGAAGATTTTTTAACAGGTTTCGTTGCTAATGAAGAAAAAGCCGAAGTTTACGGTCGTCCTGTCGCGGTTACTGTTATGCATGACGGATCGCTTCTTGTAAATGATGATAGTGGAAATACGATTTGGAAGGTTACAGCGAATAAGTAAAATTAAACTCCAAACTGTACGCTAATATTTTCAAACACATAGAAACATAGGTTTTTACTTTACGAAAAGGATATAAAAAAGAAATACATTTCTTCTCACATAGCTATGTGTATTAATGCAAAATGAAATACCTTTTTTACGCCCCTAAAAGCTATATCTCTATGCGTTAAATAATTAAGCACAAAAACTGATCAAAACCCTTTTATGATTCTAAAAAAATACTGCTTTCTTATTCTTGTTGTAATTGTTTTTCAAAACACTTTTGCACAAAAACAGAAAAGCAAACCTATTGATTCTCTTCCTACAGAAAAATTGGAAGAAGTTGTTATTAGTTCCCTTCATATTAATGACAGTTTACAGAATGCGCCCGCTTCGATTGGAATTTTATCTAAAAAAGAACTGACGCAAAATAATGCGACAGATATCAGCACGGTAATTAATACGATTCCGGGAGTTTTTATGCAATCTTCGAATCTTACTACAACCCGAATTTCGATTCGCGGTATTGGTGCTAGAACACCTTATGGAACTAATAAAATAAGAGCATTTTACGGCAGTATTCCATTGACTTCAGGAAACAGCGAAACGGTTATTGACGATATTGATCTTGAAAACCTAAATCAGATTGAAGTTATTAAAGGTCCACTTTCGAGTATTTATGGTGCAGGCTTGGGCGGCGCGATTTTAATTTCACCTCAACTTTCAAAAACAAAAGGAGAAACTGCTGGAATAAGTACTGTTTATGGTTCTTTTGGTTTATTAAAAAATAGTTTAAAATATAGTTTAACTGAAAAAGAATCCAGTTTAAACATTAGCTATCATAATTTAAAAACTGATGGATGGAGAGAAAATAGCGCTTATAATAGGAAAGGAATAACGCTTGCAGGAGAATTATTTAAAAAGAAAAATAGTAAGCTTACCTATTTTTCGAATTATACTTATTTAAAAGCTTTTATTCCGAGTTCGATTAGCAAACAAGTTTACGACTCTAATCCACAATTGGGTGCACCAACTTGGGTTACTTCAAAAGGATTCAAAGAGTACAAATCGACTTTAGCAGGACTGGCTTATGATTTTAAAATCAATGACAATCTTAAGAATTCAACATCAATTTTTATTAATTATAAAGATAGTAATGAACCAAGGCCTTTTGATATCTTACGTCAATATACTTTTGGTACCGGCGCGAGAACTCAGTTTTCAGGAAAATTTAAAATTAGAAATACCGAAAATCAATTCATTGCCGGAATTGAATATTTTACGGATAATTATAACGGAAATACTTTTGAAAATTTATACAAAACCAATAACGACCAAGGAAGTTTACAAGGAAATCAATTAACAGAAACGGATCAGAAAAGACATTTTTATAATATCTTTTCTCAAATCAGAACTTTACTTTCTGAAAAATTCGAATTTCAAGCCGGATTGAATTATAATGAAACTCATTTTGAGTTAACTAATTTTTTTCCTCAAAAAACGGCAACAGAAAAATATAGTTATAACGGAATCTTTTCGCCACAATTGTCTTTTCTTTTTAAACCAAACAAGGAACAAACGTTTTATTTTTCTGCAAGCCGGGGTTTTTCATTGCCTGCAACAGAAGAAACTCTAACAAGTACGGGCAAAATAAATCGGGACATCAAACCTGAAAGTGGTTATAATTTCGAAGTTGGTGGAAAACTCTATATTTTCGGTAAAAATCTTTATATGGAATTTGCTGTTTATCGAATGGAAATAAAAGATTTATTGGTTGCCAAAAGAATTGGAGATGATCAATATGTAGGAGTAAATGCAGGTAAAACATTTCATGAAGGAATCGAAATTTTAGCCAAACACAATTGGTCTATTAATCGCTTTTTCACTCTAAACTCTTTTATTGGTGGATCTTTAGGGAGATATGAATTTAAAGATTTTGTCGATAACGGAAATGATTATTCCGGAAATAAATTGACTGGTGTTGCCGCAAATAAAATAAATGCCGGAATAATCCTGAACACTAATTTGGGGCTTTACTTTTCAGCCGATTTTCAGTTTGCAGATAAAATCCCGTTGAATGATGCTAACTCTACTTACGCGGATTCTTATAAAATTGTCAACTTAAAAACAGGTTACCGTTTTGAAATTCTTCCAAACTTAAACACCAATTTTGCTTTCGGTGTCAATAATATTATCAATGAAAAATACGCTTCATTAATTTTACCAAATGCGGTAGCGGTTGGAAATTCGTCTCCCAGATATTATTACCCAGGACTTCCTGTAAATTATTATGGAAATATTGCATTAAATTTTTTATTTTAGAGATATATTAAATTCAAAAAAATGTCTTCTGAATTACAAGCTAAACTCGATTATCTAAAAGCCTATAGAGAAAACCGTCTTAAGGTCGCGCAAGATGTTTTAGAAAATCCTTCTTTATTTAAAGAACTGGTTTCGATTTGTTTTTCTCCATCTGACAAAAACAATCATAAAGCTTGCTGGATTCTAGAATTTGTCTCGTATGAAGAATTGATTTGGTTGCAACCTCATCTGGATTTCTTCTGCTCGAATTTAAAAATTCTAAAAGATGAAAGTGCCATTCGTCCCATTGCAAAAATTGTTCAGCTCTTAGTAAAATCACATTATAAGAAAGACGAGAATTGTATTTCACTTTCTCAAACAAATCTTCAGGATTGTATCGAAGCCTCTTTCGATTGGCTTATCAACGATGTAAAAGTGGCGACAAAAGCTTATTCTATAAGAACACTATACGTTTTAGGAAATCATTTTGACTGGATTCATCCTGAATTACAAATTATTTTAAACAAAGATTATGCAGATCATTCAGCAGCTTATAAAGCAGTTGCAAGAGAAGTTTTGAAGAAAATTGAATAGCATTTTCCAATTCAAACCTTATCAAGTATCTTTGCAAAAACACAACTACAATGAATTATTTTTCTTCTGATTTTAAATTAGGAATATTAGGTGGCGGACAATTGGGTAAAATGCTTTTGTTCGACACCAGAAAATTTGATATACAAACTTATGTTTTAGACCCTAGCGACGAAGCTCCGAGTAAAATCGCCTGCAATAAATTCTTTCAGGGCGATTTAATGGATTATGAAACGGTTTATAATTTTGGAAAACAAGTTGATGTTTTAACTTTCGAAATTGAATTGGTTAATCTTGAAGCTTTAACGCAACTTGAAAACGAAGGCTTAAAAATATATCCTTCTCCAAAAACGTTAAAAGGAATCCAAAATAAAGGAATCCAAAAACAATTTTACGCAGATAATAATATCCCGACAGCTCCTTTTGAAAGATTTGAAAATTTAGAAAATCTAAAATCTGCTGTCACATCGAGCGGAGTCGAGATGCCTTTCGTTTGGAAATGTACCGAATTTGGTTACGACGGAAATGGTGTAAAAGTAATTCGTCAGGTTTCTGATTTGGATACTTTACCAAATGTAGAATGTATTGCCGAAACAATGATTCCGTTTAAAAATGAATTGGCCGTTATTGTTTGCAGAAATCCATCTGGAGAAATTAAAACATATCCGGTTGTTGAAATGGAATTTCACCCAGAGGCAAATCAGGTTGAATACGTAATATGCCCTGCAAGAATCGATGAAAAAGTTGCCGAAAACGCCAGAGCAATTGCATTGAATGTTTCAGAAAAATTCAATCATGTTGGTCTTTTAGCAGTTGAAATGTTTCAAACCAACGATGATGAAATTCTGGTAAATGAGGTTGCTCCTCGCCCACACAATTCAGGACATTATTCTATCGAAGCCAGTTATACTTCACAATTCGAAAATCATTTGCGTGCGATTCTGGATCTTCCGTTAGGAAATACAGACAGTAAAGTTGCTGGAATTATGGTAAATTTAGTTGGTGCCGAAGGTTTTTCAGGAGATGTAGTTTACGAAAACATCGAAACCATTTTAGGTTGGAATGGTGTTACACCACATATTTACGGTAAAAAACAAACTCGTCCGTTCAGAAAAATGGGACACGTTACGATTGTAAATGAAGATATGGCAGAAGCCAGAAGAATTGCCGAGGATGTTAAGAATACAATTAGAGTAATTAGTTACAGTCGTAGTTGACAAACTTGAAGAAAACAAATAATTTCATCAGTCTTAATGGATTTTGTAGAAATATTAATAAATCTTTTGAATTTAGATGACAAATCAAATTTGTTTAAAATTCATTTTGAAAAATTTACAGATAAATATGAACATAAGGGGGAAAGAATAAAAAGTTTTGTTCTATTTATAATTCTTGTTTTATCTTCCTTAGCATTAATAATTTTCTGTTTATTTCTGATTTATACAATTCTACTTAAATTAAAATCTTAAACCAATAACCTAAATTATAGTTTTCAGTCTCAACAAACCTTGAAACTTTAAACCTGAAACAAACACAACAAAAATAAAAACATGAGCAAAGTAGCCATCATAATGGGAAGTATCTCAGACATGCCAGTCATGCAAGATGCCATCGACATATTAAAACAATTCAATATTGAAACTGAAGTAGATATCGTTTCGGCACACAGAACGCCAGAGAAATTATTCGATTTTAGTAAAAATGCACACACTCGCGGAATTTCGGTAATTATTGCCGGAGCCGGAGGAGCTGCACATTTACCTGGAATGGTTGCTTCGATGTCGCCACTTCCTGTAATTGGAGTTCCTGTAAAATCAAGCAATTCTATCGATGGCTGGGATTCGGTTTTATCGATTCTTCAAATGCCGGGCGGAGTTCCTGTGGCAACGGTTGCTCTAAACGGAGCAAAAAATGCCGGAATCTTAGCAGCACAGATAATTGGAAGTCACGATAAAAAAGTATTGGATACCATTATTTCATACAAAGAAGAATTGAAAGCTGCGGTTAACAAAGCAGCTGAAGGTTTGAAATAGTTTTCAGTTTTCAGTCACAGTTTTCAGTGTAAACTGTGACTGAAAACCGCTACTGAAAACTAAAATTATGCTTCATCTTCAATTTCTTCCAGAACAGATTCAAATTCGTACTCTGTTATATCTTCCTTATTGATCCAATTCTCTGAAGTAACCAAACTGTAATTTATACTGTCTTCTGTATTTAATTCCCAAACTATATCTTCAGCTTCAGGAAAAGGAATATTTTGAGAAATTTGATTTTCGAATAATCTCTTAATAAGATTTCTATCAGACAAACCTTTATTCAATAATTTTAATATGTTTTCAGCAGTCAACTTTTGTTTTTCTCCCTCAATTGGAGTCATAGAAAAATGAACAACAGAAGCTTTTGCATTGGGGAATTTCCCATTATATGCTTTAAAAAGCAATTGATTGATATGAAACAAAGTTCCCTGCATGTCGATTTCAGGATATTCCTCACAAACTTTATCAATTAACATGTTGTGCGCAATCTGCTCAATTTGTCCGTCGCTTAATCTATCAGGAAATTTATATTTCAATACTATTTCGGCAGCTTCGTTAGGCTCATAATCTGATATAGCCATTTCTAACAATTCCGGTAAACTCGCTTTGTCTGCTGTTGCTCCATCCGGATAATTGAATTTTTCTAATAACTGAACAAGATCTTCATCAGACCAATATCCTTCTACTTCATTAACCGTATCTATTCTCTTTATTGCAATTTGATAATTCATCGTATTTCTGTTTTATTATTTCTGATTAGCATTTTATCCTCTAATCGTATTTTTCTCAATTTACGCTTTTAAAAATGTATACAGAAATAAATAACATATCTATAACACAATTTAAGAGGATTTTATGCCGAGAATCGATCTGGTTTAGATGATTAGATTTTTATAAATTGCTATCTTTGAAATTCAAAATATTGAGTTCAAATACTAAAATAATTTATATCATAATGAACGTTTTACTTTCAAAATTCACAACCAAACATAATACAGCCCCTTTTTCGCAAATTAAAATTGAAGATTATCTTCCGGCGTTTCAGGAAGGAATTGTTTTGGCTAAAGCCGAAATCGATGCAATCGTAAACAATCCAGAAGAACCAACCTTTGAAAACACTGTTGTAGCAATGGATTTTTCAGGAGATATTTTAGATCGTCTTTCAAGCATTTTCTTCAATTTGAATTCGGCAGAAACAAGTGACGAAATGCAAAAAATCGCTCAGGAAGTTTCACCTCTATTATCAGAATTTGGAAATGATATTACTTTAAATGCTGCTTTATTTGCTAAAATAAAAGCCATTTACGATCAAAAAGAAACTTTAAATCTAAATCCGGAGCAAACTACTCTTTTAGATAAAAAATATAAAAGCTTTTCCAGAAACGGAGCGAATTTACAAGAAGACAAAAAAGATAAACTTCGCGAAATCGACAAAGAATTATCAAAATTGAGTTTGCAGTTTGGCGAAAATGTTTTGGCCGAAACTAATGCTTTCGAATTGCATTTAACAAATGAAAAAGATTTAGCAGGATTACCGGAAGGAACTATTGAAGCTGCAAGATTATTAGCAAAAAGCCAAGAAAAAGAAGGTTGGATTTTTACCTTAGATCATCCAAGTTATGTTCCGTTTTTGACTTATGCGGACAACCGCGAATTGCGTAAAAAAATGGCGATTGCTTTTGGTGCAAAAGCATTTCAAAATAACGAATTCGACAATCAGGAAAATGTTTTAAAGATTGCCAAATTACGTTTTGAAAGAGCTAATTTATTAGGTTATAAAACGCACGCACATTTTGTTCTCGAAGAAAGAATGGCCGAGAGTCCGGAGAAAGTTTTTTCTTTTCTGAACGATTTATTGGCTAAAGCAAAACCTGCAGCTCAAAAAGAATTTTCTGAATTAACGGCTTTCGCCAAAGAACTGGACGGAATCGAGCAATTAGAGAAATGGGATGGTTCTTATTATTCTGAAAAATTAAAACAACAGCTTTTTAATTTAGACGATGAAAAACTGAAACCTTATTTTCAATTAGAAAAAGTATTAAATGGCGCTTTTACAGTTGCCAAAAAATTATACGGCTTAACATTTACCGAAGTTTTTGATATCGATAAATACCATGAAGAAGTTACGACTTATGAAGTAACCGATTCAGAAAATAATTTAGTTTCTATTTTCTATGCAGATTTCTTCCCAAGAAAAGGAAAGAGAAATGGTGCATGGATGACTTCATTCAAACATCAATCTATAAAAGATGGCGTAAATGAAAGACCACATATTTCGAATGTTTGTAATTTTACAAAACCAACGGAAACAAAACCATCATTATTGACTTTTAATGAAGTAACGACTTTATTCCATGAATTTGGTCACGGTTTACACGGAATGTTAGCGAATACAACTTATCCAAGTTTATCAGGAACTTCTGTTTTTTGGGATTTTGTAGAATTACCAAGTCAGATTATGGAAAACTGGTGCTACGAACCAGAAGCTTTGGCTTTGTTTGCGAATCACTATGAAACCGGAGAAATTATTCCGATTGAATATGTTCAGAAAATCAAAGAAAGTGCAAGTTTTCAAGAAGGTTTAGCAACATTGCGTCAGTTAAGTTTTGGATTGTTAGACATGGCTTGGCACGGACAAGATCCAACGCACATTACAGATTTAAAAACTTTTGAAACGGAACAATTTGCGAACACGCAATTGTATCCTGATGTAAAAGAAAATGCAATGAGTACGGCATTCTCTCATATTTTTCAAGGCGGGTATTCTTCTGGATATTACAGTTATAAATGGGCCGAAGTTTTAGATGCTGATGCATTTGAATATTTCCAGGAAAAAGGAATTTTCAATCATGAAGTAGCAACAAAATTTAAAGACAATGTACTTTCTAAAGGCGGAACTGAACATCCGATGATTTTGTACAAACGTTTTAGAGGTCAGGAACCAAAACCTGAGGCTTTATTGAAAAGAGCGGGACTATTATAATTTCATATCTTAGATTTTAGATTAAAACCGATGTAGAAATACTTCGGTTTTTTTATTTGTCTTTACTTTAGCTATCTTCGTGTTATTAAATCTTAATCTTACAAATACAAGCCGTGAAAAAATATTTCAAAATCGCCCTTTATCTTGCAATCATTGGATTAATTGCAATTGTTTCTGTAAATTGGTATGTTAAATCTTCGACTAAAAAAAACATTTATTATTCGATTAAAAAGTTCCCTAAAAATGATGTTGGAATTATTTTTGGTGCGGGAATTAACGGAGATCAACCTAGCAAATATTTAAAGGATCGTTTAGACGCTGGAATTTTACTATGGAAAGCGAAACGCATCAATAAAATTTTGCTTTCCGGAGATAACGGTCGTGATGAATATGACGAATTAACGGTTATGAAAAATTACTGTTTTAATCACGGAGTTGACACTACAAAAATATTCATTGACTATGCAGGTTTTGATACTTACTCAACTATGTATCGTGCAAAACATATTTTCAAGATTAAAAAAGCAACTTTAATTTCTCAGGAATATCATTTAAACCGAGCAATTTATATTGGACAAAAACTCGGAATAAAATCGGTTGGATATTCTGCAAACAATGGAGAATATTTAGGCTATAAATATGTTACTTTTAGAGAATATGGCTCTATTTTTAAATCCTTCTTTGATGTTTTAAGAAATCGTGAGCCTCATTTTTTAGGTGGCGAAATTAATATAAACGGAGAATCTAACTATTCTAAAGAAGACAAACGATAAAAAAAGCCTGCAAGAATATCTTGCAGGCTTTTACTTTTTTAAAATAGAATCCTTATTCTTTGCTCTATTTTCTATTTTCTTTTCTTACTCCTTTTCCAAAACTTTTTTAGCCAATTTCCCAACCGTTAGTCCTTGAACAACGATAGAAAACAATACCACTATATAAGTTACTTCTAAAAGCAGATTTTTATATTCTCCTTCTGGCATAGAAAGTACTAATGCAATAGAAACTCCACCTCTAATTCCTCCCCAAACCAAAACCATTAACGAACCTTTATTATAAGCAGATTTAATTCCGAAAAACTTAAAGATATCAAAGAATTTCCATGGTAAAACTATAGATGCAATTCTAGAAAAAAGCACAATAAAAATCGCTACAAAACCTATTACCAATTGTTTATTTAAATCTGGAAGCAATAATAACTCAAACCCAATAAACAAGAATAAAATAGCATTTAAAATCTCATCTATAAGTTCCCAGAATTTCTCCAGATAATCCTTAGTTTCATCACTCATCGCAACCTTTTTTCCATAATTACCAATAATCAATCCGGCAACTACCATTGCTAACGGACTTGAAACATGTAAACTTTGTGCAATCAAAAAACCTCCCATAACTATAGAAAGTGTTATTAAAACAGAAACCTTATAATCATCAATTTTCTTGATAACTCGCGACGCTGTAAATCCTAAAACAGCTCCTAATAAAAGTCCGCCAATACCTTCTTTTGCAAATAGCCAGGCAATAGAGCTAAAACTCATATCAAATGTGGGATCTGTTGCCATTTTTAAAACAACAGCAAACATAACTACCGCTACTCCGTCATTAAACAAAGATTCGCCCACAATTTTGGTTTCTATTCGTTTAGGAACTTTGGCTTGTTTTAAAACACCAAGCACCACAATTGGATCGGTTGGAGAAATTAATGTACCAAAAACTAAACAGAATATATAAGGGATTTTAATTCCGAAAACTGGCGCTATGTAATAAAACAACACCGAAATAATTAGTGCAGAAAGTACAACGCTAACCGTAGAATAAATTATTATGGGAACTTTTTGTTCTTTAAGATCCGACATATTTACGTGTAGAGCGCCTGCGAATAAAAGAAAATTCAACATTGCACCCATTAAAATTTCATTGAAGTCAAATTCCTTTATCAACGCAAAAAAATGTTTTGTTGTAGCAGGAAAATAAGAATCGCCTAACAAACGAATCCCTACAGAAACTAACATGGCAATAATCATGATTCCAATAGTTCCCGGAAGTTTTAAAAATCTTAAATTTAAATAGGCGAAGAAAGAAGCCAATACAATAAGTATTGAAAATGTGTAGTATAATTCCATAAAAGTGATTTTTACAAAAATATCTTTTACATTATTTAATCAAAAGTTTCAAGTCCCAAATTAACATAAATTTATAATTAACAAAATAACTTTCATTTATTATTGAAAGTTTAAAAACTTTTACTTACATTTGATCCATGGAATTCAAAGAAGCAAAAAATAAGTTTGTACAAACCTGGGGAGCATTAGGTTCTCAATGGGGAATTAATAAAACCATGGCGCAAATCCATGCTTTATTAATGGTTTCGAACGAACCTGTTTCGATGGAAGACATTATGGAAGAGTTACAAATTTCCCGCGGAAATACTAGCATGAATCTAAAAGCTTTAATGGACTGGGGAATTGTGTATAAAGAATACAAAGCCGGAGAAAGAAGAGAGTTTTTTACTGCCGAAAAAGATCTGGACGAATTGGCTGTAAAAATTGCAAGAGAAAGAAGCAAAAGAGAAATTAAGCCTGCTCTTAAAATATTAAAAGAAGTCTCCACAATTGACGCTAATAAATCGGCAGAAGAAAAACACTTTGTCGATCAAACTTCTAAGTTGTATGACTTCGTTTTAAAAGCAGATAATATGTTAGACAAAATGACTGAATTTAACGAAAACTGGCTAGGGCGTTTGGTTCTAAAAATTATGAAGTAAAAAAATTTAATCAAAACTTTCATTTTTTTCTGAAAGTTTAAAACAAACTATAAATATGAAAATTATTAAATACATAAACACGTTCGCAATCAGCCTTCCTTTTTTAATATTGCTCACATGGCCGTTTTTTGAAGAAGGAGCAGTAATATTTGCATTATTATCTACGATGCTAACCGGGCTTTTTCAATTTTCTCTAACAATAAAAATGCTCGTCGATAATCCAAATGACAAAGAGTTGCAATATTATACGATTGGAGTATTTTCATTCTTTATTCTATGGCTGATTAATCACTTAATAGGTTACAATAGTTTTATAACTTATTTATTATGTCCAGCTCCATTGATCTTGGCAATATATCTTTCAACAATAATCTACAAAAAAGAGAACAAATGAACTTCTTAAAAGCAGAATGGAAAAACTTAGCACTTTTCAATTACGAAGTTGATGCTAAACTTTTAGAAAAATATATTCCCGCCGGAACTGAAATAGATATCTGGAACAACAAATGTTATGTAAGCTTAGTAGGTTTCATGTTTAAGAACACTAAAGTTTTAGGAATTAAAATTCCTTTTCATATCAATTTTGAAGAAGTCAATTTAAGATTTTATGTAAGACGTTTCGAAAATGGAGAATGGAAACGTGGTGTAGTTTTCATTAAAGAAATTGTTCCTAAAAAAGCGATCACTTTTATTGCAAATACTTTGTATCAGGAACATTATGAAACTCAAAAAATGAGACATGAAATAATTGAAAACGAAGAAACTAATACTTTTATTTATCAATGGAAGAATGATAAACATTGGAATACAATTCAAATAGAAACTAAAAAGAATCCCATAGAAATTGAGATCGATTCTGAAGCAGAGTTTATTACTGAACATTATTTTGGTTACACAAAAATTGATACCGAAACCACTTTTGAATATGAAGTTGAACATCCAAGATGGGAACAATTTGAGGTTTTAAATCATAATGTTGACATTGATTTCGAAAAAACTTATGGAAGCGATTTTGAATTTCTACAGAACTTAAAACCAACTTCAGTTTTCTTAGCAAAAGGCTCAAAAATCACTGTTATGAATAAACGAAAATTAGAATAAGTAAATATTTTAGAACAAATGACACAATAAATTCCCGGCAATTAATTTTTAAATCGACAATTATGAACTTTAATATTACAGGATATTTTATTTACCTCAGCATTACGATTTTCATTATTCTAAGAGTTGGAAAAATCTGTTACAGAAATGGAAATGTTTACGTAGCAGAACTAATCCCGAATCACGTAGATATTTGTCAAAAAATAAATCAGGTTTTACTTTTAGGTTATTATCTTCTAAACATTGGTTACTGCGCAATGACTTTAATCTCCTGGCAAAAAATCACCTCATCGACACAGCTAATTGAAACTATAGGCATAAAAACTTCAATAATTATTTTCATCATTTCAATATTACATTATTTCAATATAATTATTCTAACCAAGTACATTCATAAATTAATTAAATAATACTTTAAAATTAAATATCATGGAAACTACAAAAATCTTAATCGGTTACAGCATCTATTTACCAGTCGCTTTATTACTTACTTATTACGTTTCTAAAACACTTTTTAAAAACGGTAAAATCTTTATGCTTGACATTTTTAAAGGTCGCGAAGATATTGCCGAAGCAACAAATAAACTTTTCGAAACAGGATTTTATCTGCTTAATATTGGCTTTGCTTTAATGATTTTAGAATTACAATTAAGCAGAGACAGCTATCAGGAATTAATAGAGAATTTAAGTTATAAAATTGGAGGTTTTTCTATTTATCTTGGTGTAATGTTGTTCTTCAATTTGTACTTTTTCTTTAGAGGAAAAAGAAAAGCAAAAGAAGCACAACAAGAAGAACGATTAGTTTTTAAAGCATAATTTTTCATTCAGAAACCCGACAGGTTTTATCCCGAAGCTTCGGGACTGTCGGGTTTAAATATCACGACAAAAAACATACAAAATGAGAAAACTCATAATCGCAGCCGGAACAGGTTTTTTAGGACAAGTTTTAGTCAATCATTTCAAAGATAAATTTGAAGAAATTGTAATTCTTACTAGAGGAGAATCTCAAACCACTAACGGCATTAAATACGTAAACTGGAATGCCAAAACATTTTCTGGTTGGGAAAATGAATTGGAAAATGCGACCGTTTTAATTAATCTTGCCGGAAAATCTGTAGATTGTCGATATACAAAAGAAAACAAAAAAGAGATTCTATTATCTCGAATTGAAAGCACCAAGATTTTAAACAAAGCGGTTTTAAACTGTAAAAACCCACCTAAACACTGGCTGAATTCATCTACCGCAACAATTTATCGATTTTCGTTAGATAAACAAATGGATGAAATTGATGGCGAAATTGGAAATAACTTCTCGATAAATGTCGCGTTATCTTGGGAAAAAGCATTCTTTAAAACTGAAACTCCAAAGACATTAAAAACAGCTTTAAGAACTTCTATCGTTTTGGGAAAAAATGGTGGCGCATTTATTCCGTTGAAGACTTTGGCAAAAATTGGTTTTGGAGGAAAACAAGGAAGTGGCAATCAGTTTATAAGCTGGATTCACGAAGAAGATTTTGCAAATGCTATAGACTTTATAATTGAAAAAGAAATGACAGGAGTTGTCAATATTGTTTCACCTGAACCAATTCGTAATGATGATTTTATGCAGAAACTAAGAAAAGCAGTTGGCTATCCGTTCGGAATTCCAGTGAATGCATTTCTTCTCGAAATTGGATCTTTCTTTATTCGTACAGAAACTGAACTGGTTTTAAAAAGTAGAAATGTAATTCCGAAACGACTTTTGGAAAACGGGTTTGAATTTAAGTTTGAAGATATTGACAAGACTTTTCAAAATTTATTAAATAAATGAATCTAATTTTTATAATCAGACATTGGGCTTTCACATTATTATTAGGGCCATTTATTTTTGCAATAATAAATGGTTTAAATACTAACTGGAGTTCGAAAAATATTTTAGATTTTTTTCAAATATATCCGCTTATGATATTTATGGGATTACTTTTCTCTCTGCCAACATATATTTGCATTAGTATACTTTTTACCGTTTTTAAGAACAAAAAAATACAACCATGTTGTGCAAAAACAATTCTGATGATACTTGTAGTAATTGGAATTTTTATAACAACAGGACTTATAAATGGAACTGTTTGGTTTGACCTTGCGATTTCTTATTCAATTTCGTCGATTGCAGCAGGTATATTTTTGATGCGATATTTTAAAAATCAAACAGAGTCATGACAACAATAAATCTCACAACCAAAATAAAAGCTCCAAAACAAATCGTTTTTGATGCCTCAAGAAACATAGACATACATCAGCAATCTGCTAGTCCCACTAATGAAAGAGCAATTTCTGGCGTTACATCGGGTTTAATTAATTTAAACGAAACGGTAACTTGGCGCGGAAAACATTTTGGATTTTATCTTACACACAAAAGCAGAATTACCGCAATGAACTTTTACGATTATTTTGTAGATGAAATGGAAGAAGGAAAATTCAAATCTTTTAAGCATGAACATTTTTTTGAAGAAGAAAATGGCGTTACGATCATGAAAGATCATTTACAATATCAAACTCCGTTTGGAATTTTAGGAAGAGGATTTGATGTTTTATTTTTGAAAAAACACCTTACTCAGTTTCTTTTAGAAAGGAATAAGGTTTTGAAAGAAGTCTCAGAAAAACAGATTTAAAATAAATTTCTTACTTTTAAGAAATGTTATTTAATTAAAACGATACTTATGACTTTAAAAACTAAAATTTTATCCCTTGCTTTTTTTGCAATTTCTTTTGTTGGATTCTCTCAAACCAATTGCGCAACATTAAAAGGATGCGAAAGAAAATTATGTGAATTAAACACCAAATTAGTAGCTGCTAAAAAAGCTGGAAATCAAAATCAGATTAAAGGTGTTGAAGATGCCATTTCGAAAACGAAAAAGAACTGCACAACAAAAACAGTAAACAATGATCTTGACAAAAAAGTAAAAGAAAAACAACAGAAAGTCAACGAAAAAACTGCTGATTTGAACAAAGCAATTAAAGATCAGGAAAGCACAGAAAAAATCAACAAGAAAAAAAAGAAATTAGCTGAAGCTAAAGCTGATTTGAATAAAGCGTTGGCAGAACAAAAAACGAAATAGATTATTCTGGATTTATTTCACGCGGATTTTGCGGATTTGAGCAGATTTTAAAATCAAAAAATCAGTTGCCTCCAGCTTTAGCTGGTGGAGAAATTATGATAGAATATTCCTAGCTTTAGCCAAATCGCAAAGTTTGGCTAAAGCCCTAATTGAAGACTCCTTTTTTACATCCAGCTAAAGCTGGAAGCAATTCAAAATTTAATAATTCATAAATTCTCTTTTGAAAACGATTTATCTCGCTTTACGATTTGCGTGAGGGATAGAAGTGGAAAGCCCACAGCCTGACGAAGGAAGAGCGAGGACTTGAAACGGATAGCCCGACCTGGAGGGGCACGCCCATATTATTTAGAAAATTGAATGTATTTTTATAAAAACACAATCATAAGCCACCAGAAAATCGGCACACTTTCGACCCAGAAAGAAGTATAATATTTAGATCTATTTGGGTTTGCAAATAGAATAAATAACATTAAAGTAAACACCATTATAAGATTTATGAGCAAATCATGAAAAGTGAATGTTAATATCCCAACAATCCAAAACGGAACTAATAATAAAAATCCTAAAATCTTTGTTCGCTTTACTCCTATTGTTTGCGGAACGGTTTTTAAATGCGGGTCATCATTGGCCAAATCAATAATTTCAAAAACCAAAATCAGCACAAAAACCAATACAAATCGCTGAATACATTTTATAAAAAAATCTGGTATAAACGGAATTTCGGCATTTATATAGGGCAAAACCAAGGTCGCACCTACCCAACAAATTGCAACAATATAAATTTTAACTCCCGCCCAGTTTCGGGCATTTTTTCTATTTGGAAAAAACGGAAGAGTATAAAGTGCGGTTATGGCAAAAATTACAACCGAAACAATCTGAGTAATCCGCTTTAAGTGGAAAAAATAATAGCCTACTAAAATCAGCGAAACAAAACTCAAAACAGCAATTATTTTTAGTTGAGTTCCTACCGGTTTTCTATTTACGCGAACCAAAGCATCATATTTAACAAAATTATACCCCACAATTGTTCCAAAAAAAACGAACAAAGCCATGGGCGCATCGTACTGAATATGAAACACATGAAACGTTACGCATACTAATGCATAACACGACAAAGCCACGTGTATACTGCTGTTCAAATAAAAATCGAATATTTGTTTTAAAAGTTTCATATGCTCAAATCTAATCAATTGGTAACAAATCAACTCTTTAGTTAGAAAATTGACAAAAATTGAAGTTAAAAATACCCATTAAATTATTAATAATACTTAATTTTGCGCCACAAAAAAACAACACATTTACTATAAAATGTAATAAACCTTGTGTTACACTTGATTAAGTCAAAGAAGATACATCGCGAATTACATTGCCCTTAAAAAATTAGATAGCTACAAATGAGAACAGATGCTTTTGCTTTAAGACACATTGGCCCAAGAGAAACAGATCTTCAACACATGTTACAAACCATTGGGGTTGAATCGATCGAACAACTTGTTTACGAAACACTTCCGGATGATATTCGTTTAAAAGCACCTTTGAATTTAGATCCTGCAATGACGGAGTACGAATTTGCAAATCATATTCAGGAATTAGGAAAGAAAAATAAAGTATTCAAATCATATATTGGTTTGGGTTATCACCCTACAATTGTTCCGGCACCAATTCAAAGAAATATCTTCGAAAATCCAGGATGGTATACTGCTTACACACCTTACCAAGCAGAAATTGCGCAAGGTCGTTTGGAAGCAATTCTAAATTTCCAAACTACTGTTATTGAGTTATCAGGAATGGAAATCGCAAACGCTTCTTTATTAGATGAAGGAACTGCTGCTGCCGAAGCTATGGCGTTATTGTTTGACGTTCGTACTCGCGATCAAAAGAAAAATAATGTAAACAAGTTCTTCGTTTCTGAAGAAATTTTACCACAAACTTTATCTATACTTCAAACACGTTCAACTCCTGTTGGAATTGAATTAGTTGTTGGAAATCACGAAACCTTTGATTTCTCTAATGAGTTCTTCGGAGCCATTTTACAATATCCAGGTAAATATGGTCAGGTAAACGATTATAGTGCTTTTGTTGCTAAAGCAAAAGAAAATGAAATCAAAGTGGCCTTTGCTGCTGATATTTTATCATTAGCAACTTTAACTTCTCCAGGAGAAATGGGAGCTGCAGTAGTAGTTGGAACTACACAACGTTTTGGTGTACCAATGGGTTATGGTGGTCCTCATGCTGCATTTTTTGCCACTAAAGACGAATACAAACGATCTATGCCAGGTCGTATTATTGGAGTTTCGATCGATGTAAACGGAAACCGCGCTTTGCGTATGGCTTTAGGAACTCGTGAGCAACACATTAAACGTGAAAAAGCAACCTCAAATATTTGTACTGCTCAGGTTTTATTGGCAGTTATGGCCGGAATGTACGCGGTTTACCACGGACCAAAAGGATTACAATATATTGCAAACAAAGTTCACGCATCGGCGGTTACTGCTGCCGAAGCTTTAAATAAATTAGGAGTTTACCAAACCAATACAGCTTACTTTGATACTATTTTAGTAAAAGCAGACGCTCAAAAAGTAAAAGCTGTAGCGGAGAAAAACGAAGTAAACTTCTTCTATGTTGATGCTGATACGATTTCTATTTCGTTTAACGAAACAACTTCAATTAATGACATCAATCAAATTATTGTCATTTTTGCTGAGGCTTTAGGAAAAGAAATTTTCACTGTTTCTGAATTAACTACTGCAAGTCAATTACCTGCTTCATTAGAAAGAACATCGCCTTTCTTAACACATGATGTATTCAACAATCATCATTCGGAAAGCCAGATCATGCGTTACATCAAAAAATTAGAGCGTAAAGATTTATCGTTGAATCATTCAATGATTTCATTAGGTTCTTGTACAATGAAGTTAAACGCAGCTTCGGAAATGTTGCCTTTATCAATGCCAAACTGGAATAGCATTCACCCATTTGCACCAGTAGAGCAAGCTGAAGGTTATATCACGATGCTTAAAAAATTAGAGGAGCAATTAAATGTAATTACTGGATTTGCTGGAACAACATTACAGCCAAACTCAGGAGCTCAAGGAGAATATGCTGGTTTAATGGCTATTCGCGCTTACCATTTGTCAAGAGGCGACAGTCACCGTAATGTATGTTTAATTCCATCATCGGCTCACGGAACCAATCCTGCTTCTGCAGCGATGGCCGGAATGAAAATCATCGTTACTAAAACAACTCCGGAAGGAAATATTGACGTAGAAGATTTAAGAGAAAAAGCGATTGAACACAAAGATGATTTATCTTGTTTAATGGTAACTTATCCTTCGACTCACGGAGTTTTCGAATCTTCAATTATTGAAATCACAAAATTAATCCACGACAATGGCGGATTAGTATATATGGATGGTGCAAACATGAATGCGCAAGTTGGATTAACAAATCCTGCTACAATTGGCGCTGACGTTTGTCACTTGAACTTACACAAAACATTCGCGATTCCTCATGGTGGTGGTGGACCTGGAGTTGGACCAATCTGTGTGAACGAAAAACTGGTTCCATTTTTACCAACAAACCCAATCTTAAAAGTAGGCGGTGAACAAGCTATTACAGCTATTTCATCTGCACCTTACGGATCTGCTTTAGTATGTTTGATTTCTTACGGTTACATCACAATGATGGGAGCTGATGGATTAAAAAGTGCTACTGAACATGCAATTTTGAACGCTAACTATATGAAAGCGCGTTTTGAAGGACACTACCCAATTCTTTATACTGGAGAATGCGGAAGAGCTGCTCACGAAATGATTTTAGATTGTCGTTCGTTTAAAGAAAACGGAATTGAAGTTGGTGATATCGCTAAACGTTTAATGGATTACGGTTTCCACGCTCCTACGGTTTCTTTCCCAGTAGCAGGAACTTTAATGATTGAGCCAACTGAATCTGAAGATTTAGCAGAATTAGATCGTTTTTGTGACGCTCTTATTTCAATCAGAAAAGAGATTGAAGCTGCATCTGCCGATGATAAAAACAATGTATTGAAAAATGCACCTCACACATTGGCAATGTTAACAACTGACAATTGGGATTTCCCTTATACTAGAGAAAAAGCAGCTTACCCATTAGAATATATTGCTGAAAATAAATTCTGGCCATCAGTTCGTCGTGTAGATGATGCATATGGTGATAGAAATTTAGTTTGCAGCTGTGCTCCTATTGAAGCTTATATGTAAAACTAAGAAATTTTAGTTTTTTTATAATTATATCCAAACCCGACAAGTTTAAAAAACTTGTCGGGTTTTTCTTTTAAATATATTTTCTAATTCTTGAATTCTTCAACGAGGGTATTATTTTCTCATCTCCCCAAAAAAAAATAATATTATTTTTTCTACCCCATTTATTTCAATCGTTTGAAATCTCGGTTAAAATCAAATTTCATTAAAAAATTAACAATAAATCCTATAAATATTTATTATTTCATAATTATATGCATGCATAGTATTTTTTATGATAGTTATCATGATTTTATTTATACTTTAGCAATAAATTTATCGGATAATTACTGAATAATGAAAATAAAAATAATAGGTATAGGAAGTTATATTCCTAATAAAGAAGTAAGCAACACTGACTTTGGCGATCATGTTTTTTTAAATGAAGACGGAAGTCCTTTTGGTTACCCTAACGAAGTTGTAATTAAAAAATTTAAAGGCATTACCGGAATTGAAAATCGCCGTTATGCTGAAGACCAACATACCTCATCTGATTTAGCTTTTTTTGCGGCTGAAAGAGCACTGAAAAATGCTAATATTGATCGTGAAACTTTAGACTATATCATTTTTGCTCACAATTTTGGCGATGTAAAAGTTGGAACAAATCAATCTGATATTTTACCAAGTTTAGCTACTCGTGTTAAAAACAAATTAGACATTAAAAATCCAAAATGTGTCGCTTATGATATTCTTTTTGGCTGTCCAGGCTGGATTGAAGGTGTTCTTCAAGCGAATGCATTCATCAAATCCGGAATGGCAAAAAGAGTTTTAGTTATTGGTGCTGAAACTTTGTCCAGAGTTGTTGACGATCATGATCGTGATTCTATGATTTATTCTGATGGAGCTGGAGCATCTATTTTAGAAGCTTCCGATGATGAAGCTGGTTTATTATCTTACGAAAGTGCCACTTTTGCAAATGATGAAGCCAACTATTTATTCTTCGGAAAATCTTATAATCCAGATCTAGACCCAGATATTAAATACATCAAAATGTATGGTCGTAAAATTTACGAATTTGCATTGAGTCAAGTTCCGCTTGCAATGAAAAGCTGTTTAGACAAAAGTGGAATTGCAATCGAAGAAGTAAAGAAAATCCTGATTCATCAAGCCAATGAAAAAATGGACGAAGCTATTATTGCGCGTTTCTACAAACTTTACGATAAAACTCCACCAGAAAACATTATGCCGATGAGTATTCACGATTTAGGAAACTCCAGCGTTGCAACAGTACCGACTCTTTACGATTTATTGATTCAGGGAAAACTTGAAAATCACGAAATCAATAAAGGCGATGTTGTAATTTTCGCATCGGTTGGAGCGGGAATGAACGTTAATGCTTTTGTATACAGATACTAGATATCGTTTTTATTCGCAGTATACAGTCACAATTTACAGTCTGTTAAACTAATTACTAAGATTGAATACTTCGACTGGAAACTGAAAACTTTAAAAAAGTCCGCATTTTAAAATGCGGACTTTTTAGTATATTTGCGACCTAATTATAAAAATTAAGAACGAGAGATTGTTTCGTTCCTTGCAACGACTATGTACGAAAAAACGTTTCCAAATAAAAGATTCAAACTTACCTTAGAGTTTTTACAAAAACACATTAAGACATCTGAAACTATTTTTGATTTTGGTGTACCAAATCCATTCTCTAAAATAATGGAAGAAAATGGATACACTGTAAAAAACACAAAAGGCGAAGATTTAGACAACGATCAAACCGCTTTACAAACAGAAGAATATACTGTTTTTACGGCATTTGAAATTTTCGAACACTTGCTAAACCCATACACAATTCTACAAAACGTAAAGTGCGATAAATTATTAATTTCAATTCCATTGCGTCTGTGGTTTTCTCCGGCCTACCGTTCTAAAACAGATATATGGGACAGACATTATCATGAATTTGAAGATTGGCAATTAGACTGGCTTTTAGAAAAAACAGGTTGGAAAATAACTGATCGTCAAAAATTTACGCATCCGGTAAAAAAGTTTGGTTTTAGACCTCTATTAAGATATTTCACTCCACGATATTACATTGTTGTAGCTGAAAAAATAAAAGCCTAAAGGCAAAATTCCAATAAAAAATTCCAAATTCCAATTTTAACCATATCGGTAAAATTGGAATTTGGAATTTTAGAAGATTGGGATTTATTCTCAAGAATTGGCATTTAAAATTGAATTTTATGAAATACTATATCGTCATTCCCGCGCACAACGAACAAGATTTAATTGGCTTGACTTTAGAATCTCTGGTTTCGCAAACTGTTTTACCTTCAAAAGTTGTTGTTGTAAATGACAATTCTACAGATAAAACAGAAGAAATTGTTCTGGGTTTTGCAAAAGAAAATCCATTTATTTCTGTTGTAAACAAAACTTCAGACGCCATTCATATGCCGGGAAGCAAAGTAATTCAGGCTTTTCAAAAAGGTTTTGAAACTTTAGATTCTAATTATGATATTATTGTAAAGATAGACGGTGACTTAATTTTTCCTCCCAACTATTTTGAAACTATAATCAAACATTTCGAATCTGATCCAAAAATTGGAATGGTTGGCGGATTTTGTTATATCGAAAAAAATGGAGACTGGATTTTAGAAAACCTAACCGACAAAGATCATATTCGTGGTGCTTTAAAAGCATACCGCGCAGCAACCTTCCAACAAATTGGAGGTTTAAAACCTGCAATGGGTTGGGATACTGTAGATGAATTACTTTGTAAATATTATGATTGGAAAGTTGTTACCGATTCTTCATTACATGTAAAACACCTAAAACCAACTGGTGCAAATTACAACAAAACAGCCCGTTACAAACAAGGAGAAGCTTTTTATACTTTAGGATATGGCTTCTGGATTACAGCAATTGCATCTGCTAAGTTGGCAATGATGAAGAAAAAACCGCTCCTCTTTTTAGATTACATTAAAGGCTTCTGGAAAGCTAAAAAAGCTAAAACTCCTTTGTTGGTTACCCCTGAACAAGCTAAATTTATTAGAAATTATCGTTTTCAAAAAATAAAACAAAAGTTAATTTGATTGGTAAATCAACCGAAAAACGGGAACTCATAACCCAAAACTCGTAACTTCTTTTTACCTTAGCCAATATTTGTACAACTATGATGCTAATTCGTTATTTATCTCAAATAGGAAGATATTTTTTAATGCTGAAAGAAATTTTTAACAAACAGACTAAATGGCCTGTTATGAAAAAATTAATTTTCAAGGAAATCGACGACCTAATAATTGATTCTCTTGGAATCGTTTGTTTCATTTCTTTTTTTATAGGTGGAGTTGTTGCTATTCAAACTGCCTTAAACCTTACTAATCCATTAATTCCAAAATATTTAATTGGTTTTGCAACACGTCAATCTGTAATTCTGGAGTTTGCTCCTACTTTTATTTCGGTAATTATGGCCGGAAAAATGGGTTCATATATTACTTCAAGTATCGGAACAATGCGTGTTACAGAACAAATTGATGCTTTAGAAGTTATGGGTGTAAATTCACTAAACTATCTTGTTTTTCCAAAAATAGTAGCCTTGTTAATGTATCCTTTCGTAATTGGAATTAGTATGTTTTTAGGTATTTTTGGAGGATGGCTAGCTTGTGCATACGGAGGTTTTTCTACTAGCGAAGATTTTATCCAAGGTGCTCAAATGGAATTTATTCCTTTTCATATTACATATGCCTTTATTAAAACTTTAATTTTTGCAATGTTATTAGCGACTATTCCATCTTTTCACGGATATTACATGAAAGGTGGTGCACTTGAAGTTGGTAAAGCAAGTACAGTATCATTTGTATGGACATCAGTTTGTATTATTCTTTTTAATTACATATTAACTCAATTATTATTAGGATAATGATAGAAGTAAAAAATATAGAAAAATCATTTGGCGACAGTAAAGTTTTGAAAGGTGTTTCGACAGTTTTTGAAACTGGAAAGACGAACTTGATTATTGGACAAAGTGGATCTGGAAAAACGGTTTTACTAAAAACTTTATTAGGAATTCATACGCCGGATTCTGGCACAATTGAATTTGATGGCAGAATTTACTCCGAATTAAATCCAGACGAAAAAAGAGAATTAAGAACTGAAATTGGAATGGTTTTTCAAGGAAGTGCTTTATTCGACTCTATGACTGTTGCAGAAAATGTAGCTTTTCCATTAAAGATGTTTACGAACGACAATAAAACTAAAATTCAAGAACGTGTTGATTTTGTTCTGGAAAGAGTAAACCTTGTTGATGCTCATAAAAAACTTCCTTCAGAAATTTCAGGAGGAATGCAGAAGCGTGTGGCGATTGCCCGAGCGATTGTAAACAATCCGAAGTATTTGTTTTGTGATGAACCAAACTCTGGTTTAGATCCAAACACTTCAACTTTGATTGATAATTTGATTAAAGAAATTACGGAAGAATATAATATCACAACCGTTATCAATACACACGATATGAACTCGGTGATGGAAATTGGCGAAAATATTGTATTCTTAAAAAAGGGAGTAAAAGCGTGGCAGGGAACTAAAGAAGAAATCTTTAGAACTGACAACAAAGACATTGTCAAATTTGTTTACTCTTCAAACCTCTTCAAAAAAGTGAGAGAAGCGTATTTGAAAGGTTAAAACCTTTTTAAAACCCCAATATTTTTAAATTCCACTTCTGGAAGAAATCAATAAAAAATTCCAAATTCCAACTGCATCAGTATTGGAATTTGGATTTTTTTTGTTTGAATTTTCCATTCTATGATTGGAATTTGGGATTTCTTTTATTTCGAAATTTAAAATTAATTTGAATTAATCAATTCAACCTCGGCGTTTGGATTAAAAAGATAGGTTCTTCCTGAGCTAATTTCGATGCATTCAAAACGTTTGGTTCTAACGGCTAATTTCTTGAACACTTTTCCGTTTTTTATTCTGAAGACACTTCCGTACGGAATCTCAAAAACATAGTTTTTATCATTATCCGTATCGTATTGTTTTAACGCTAAAGACAAAGTTGTATCTGTATCGCTACTTGCAGATGGATTTTTAAAATGCCTCGCTAATAACGGCAGTAAACCACCCGGAAAAATCTCTGGACGTATAAATGGAATCATAGTACGTTGAAATGTATGTTTCCATTCATTTCCGTGAGGCTTTATATTTCTGCCAAATTTTTCGAATGCTACTAAATGCGAAATTTCGTGAATTAGTGTAATCAGAAAACGATATTTATTTAAACTTGCGTTTACCGTAATTTCATGTTTACCACTTGGTCCTCTCCTATAATCTCCATGTCGCGTTTGACGCTCATTTACAATTTTAAGATGAACCTGATTGGAAACAATCAATTCAAAAACAGGCTTTACTGCATGTTCCGGTATATATTTAGCTAAAGTTTCGTTCACAATAGTTATGAGTTATAAAGTATGAATTATGAGTTTTTAACTAGATTTTTCTTTGAAGTAATTATTATGCTTTTGATGATTTTTAATACTTCTGAATATTGATTATGCATAGATCCAAACTCTAATGTAGAAACATAATTTGTAGCATTTAAAATCTCTAACCAATACATAGATTCATCACATTCTTTTTGAGAAATTGATAATTTATGAATAAAATCAGCTTTGCTTTGTGCATTAACTGCTTCCCGAACATTTGCTCCAACCGAAGTAATTGAACGCAAAAATTGTTTGCTCATTATAAATTCTTTCTTTTTAGAAACTAACCATTTATAAAAATTAACACCTCTAATTGCTAATTCAAAACTTTTAGTTTTCACAATACTCTCATTCATAACTCAAAATTCATAATTCATAATTAACTAAGGGTTCGTCGATGAAACCTCCAATACCTTTCCGTTAAAATATTTATTTCCGTTCAACGTAAAATCATAAATATAAGTAGCCATTCCTTCAGCAGAAATTGGCGCCTGATATCCAGGAAAAGCTTCGTTTAACATTTCTGTCTGAACAGAACCTAAAGCCAAAACATTAAATGAGATTCCTTCTTCTTTATATTCTTCTGCCAATAATTCACTTAAAGTGATTACTGCACCTTTACTTGAACTGTAAGCGGCCAAACCAGCAAATTTAAGACTTCCGCGAACGCCACCAATAGAGCTAATAGTAACAACATGACTTCCCTTTTGCAGATATGGCAAACAAATTCTGGTAAGATTCGCTACGGCAAAAACATTCACCTTATAAATACTTTCAAAATCAGCCTGAGTAGTTTCGGCGAAAGGCTTCAACAATAATGCTCCAGCATTATGTACAACTGCGTCTACTTTTTTCCATGTTGAAGACAAGAAATGATCTACTTCTTGCAAAGTATCTTCGTTTGCCAAATCAACTGAAAGACAAGTAATATTTTGATGTTCTAAAAGTGTTTGAGGTATTTTTCTTGAAATAGCCAAAACCTGATGACCTGCATTTGCAAACTGCAACGCTAATTCGTAACCAATTCCTCTACTGGTTCCGGTAACAATAATATTTTTCATAAAGCAAAAATAAGCAAATAGAGTAAAAATAATAGTTATTTGTTCATTGTTATTTCTTCAGTTTGCGTTGTAGCTATTCTCGTAACTGCTGGTAAAAACTCTTGTACAAAAGAGGTTATGTGCGGAATATCCATCGCTTTAAATTCATCTGAAACATGGTGATAAAAATCAAAATTCTCAAAATCAAAAGTACTTATCGATTGACACGGTTTGCCAAATACTTCAAAGAAAGAATAATTATCAGATCTGTAAAACAATTTATACTCGGCTTCTTTAGGCAAAAATCCAATGGTCTTTTTTCCTGTATATTCATTAATTTTTTCGGCCATATTCGATTTATCGAAACCTGTAATATAAGCCAAATAATCGCGTTTCATAGGCACACCTATCATTTCGATATTTAATTGTGCATATAAATTGAAGTTTTGTCTTTTCAATTTTTGTGCTAAACTTTTCGATCCTAATAGTCCTTTTTCTTCTCCGGCAAAAAACACAAAAAGCACACTGCGTTTATTCGATTTTGTTTCTGCAAAATATTTCGCCATTTCTGCAACCGCAGTTACTCCCGATGCATCATCATTTGCTCCATTATTAATTACATCTGCTTGTTGTTTTTTCTCTAAACCAATATGATCATAATGCGCACTTAAAACCACAAACTCTTTTTTTAGTTCCGGATCCGTACCTTCTAAAACGCCTACAATATTGTAAGCAGGACTTTTAAAGTTGGAAAGTGTATCGCGATAAGTTTTAAAATAAGAATTTACATTGTTTTTCTTAAAGAAGTCTTCTAAGAAAACAGCAGCTTTCTCAATTCCTTTCGTTCCAGTTTCACGTCCTTCTAATTCATCCGAAGAAAGATATTTTAAAAAATCTGAAACTTCTGTCTCTTTTACTTTATAGGTAATATCTAAAGGTTTTGAACTTGATTTTGAGGACTTTTGGTTTACCTCAGTTGGACTTGATTTACACGCTAAAAAAATAAACGGAAGAAGAAAGTAGAGTTTTTTCATAACAATGATATAGAGTTAAGGCAATTTAAAAAGCTAAGTAATTGGTTTAAAACCGTAAACTTCTGAAAATTAAAAAAAATAATCGTAAAAAAACCCTTTCGAAGCTTAAAAAGCTGAAAGGGTTCTTTTATCTATTTTCGAATGAATTTATCCTGCGATCACTGATCTTGAAATTACAATTTTTTGAATTTCTGAGGTTCCCTCATAAATCTGAGTAATTTTTGCATCACGCATAAAACGTTCAACGTGATATTCTTTTACATAACCATTTCCACCGTGAATTTGTACAGCTTCTACAGCAGTATCCATTGCAACTTGCGAAGCAAATAATTTTGCCATTGCGCCACTTACGTCGTAGTTTTTATGTTGGTCTTTATCCCAGGCTGCTTTCATACATAAATGACGTGCTGCTTCAATATTTACTGCCATATCTGCCAGTTTGAAAGCGATTGCCTGATGATTACAAATTTCTGTTCCAAAAGCTTTACGCTCTTTAGAATATTTTAGAGCTAATTCGTAAGCTCCAGAAGCAATTCCTAATGCTTGAGATGCAATACCAATACGACCACCAGCTAGCGTTTTCATGGCAAATTTGAATCCAAATCCATCTTCTCCTATTCTATTTTCTTTTGGAACTTTTACATCACTAAACATTAATGAGTGTGTATCTGAACCACGAATTCCCATTTTTTGTTCTTTTGGTCCAATAGAGAAACCTGGCATATCTTTAGTCATGATCAAAGCATTAATTCCTTTATGCTTTAATTCTGGATGTGTTTGAGCAATTACTAAATAAACTGATGCTGTATTTCCATTTGTAATCCAGTTTTTAGTTCCATTTACAATATAATGATCCCCCTTATCAATAGCAGTAGTTTTTTGCGAAGTTGCATCACTACCGGCTTCCGGCTCACTTAAACAAAAAGCTCCGTGAATTTCTCCTGAAGCTAAACCCGGTAAATATTTTTGCTTTTGTTCTTCTGTTCCAAATTCCTGTAAACCCCAACAAACTAAAGAGTTATTTACAGACATAACTACAGAAGCAGATGCATCTACTTTTGAAATTTCTTCCATTGCAATTACATACGAAATTGCATCTAACCCACTTCCTCCGTATTTAGGATCGACCATCATTCCCATGAAACCTAATTGTCCCATTTTTTTAACTTGCTCTGTCGGAAAAATTTGTTTTTCGTCACGCTCAATAACACCTGGCAACAATTCATTTTGAGCAAAATCTCTTGCTGCTTGTTGAATCATCAAATGTTCTTCGGTAAGATTGAAATCCATAGTCTTTTATTGTTTTGTTATTCCTAAACCAATTTTAAAAAAATTAATTTAGTTAGTGGTTATTTTTGTTTTTTGAATCGCTTTTGTTTTAGGCAAAAAGGCTTTCAAAGATAATTTTTAAATGTCAAATTAACAATGCATGCATATAAAATTAATAGATCGACAACAATTACGATAACGTTTTCGTAATAATATCGAAATTTACCACGTTAGCCATCAACTTGGCAAGGTTTTCTTTAAAATTTAAGAATAAAACTGCCAATAAAAACACCTTAATTCTAAAGATTCAGCCAATTTATTCTTTCGAAAAGATTAAACAAACCATAAAACACGTAAAAGTACGTAAAACATATCTTACTAATTTGATTACTAATCGTATACGACAAAAAAAATCAAAAATAACTAGAAAAAAACCTGCTCTCTAACGTTATTAAATTGATAATTTAGCATTATTTTTGCTCAAAAAATATAATATCGACAGAATATGAAAAAGATTTTACTTTTACTTACTTTCCTTTTAAGTTTGCAATTTTCGGCAATTTCGGCTCAAACTCAATTAGAAGTTAATGGTGTTACAGTTCCAAGAAAAATTGAATTTCAAGGTAAATCTTTACAACTTAATGGTGCTGGTGGAAGATCTAAAATGTGGTTAGAAGTTTATGTTCAGGCATTATATTTATCTCAACTAAGTCAGGATCCGCAATTCATTATTGATAGTGATACCGAAATGGCAATTAGAATAGAAATTACATCGTCTATGGTTTCTTCTAACAAATTGACTAAGGCAATGAATACTGGTTTTGAAAAATCTGCAGGAAGTAATCTTACTCAATTGAGACCAAGAATCGAGGAATTTAAAACTTTTTTAAGTGATGCTATTACTGAAAAAGATGTTTTTATCTTAGCTTATAATCCACTTGATCAAACCATCAACGTTTATAAAAACGAAACTTTAAAAGGAAAAATTAACGGATTTGATTTCAAAAAAGCACTATTTGGAATTTGGCTTTCAGATAAACCAGTTGACGAAACATTAAAAAAACATTTACTAGGGATATAATTTCCTTAAATTCATACAGACTATAAAGCCGAAAACGCCATGTTTTCGGCTTTCTTTTTTTTGTTTATTAAAATTGGCATCAAATACATTATTCGCATTATTCTATTTTATACTTTTACGCAAACTAAACATATCTCAACAAAATGAAAGATTTATTACAGCAATTTGAAAATAAAGCACCTGAAATTGTTTTTAACTGGAAAGATTCTGAAACAGAAGCTGAAGGATGGACCGTTATTAATTCACTTCGTGGAGGAGCTGCAGGTGGAGGAACAAGAATGAGAAAAGGCTTAGATATGAACGAAGTTTTATCTTTGGCCAAAACAATGGAAGTAAAATTTTCGGTTTCTGGACCTGCAATTGGAGGCGCAAAATCTGGAATTAATTTTGACCCTAACGATCCTCGTAAAAAAGGAGTTTTACAACGTTGGTACAAAGCTGTTTCGCCTTTATTAAAAAGTTACTACGGTACAGGAGGAGATTTAAATGTTGACGAAATTCACGAAGTTATTCCAATGACAGAAGAATGTGGTGTTTGGCACCCACAAGAAGGTGTTTTTAACGGACATTTTAAGCCAACTGAAGCGGACAAAATCAATAGAATTGGTCAATTACGTCAGGGTGTTATCAAGGTGATCGAAAATCCAAAATTCTCGCCTGATGTAACTCGAAAATATACTGTTGCCGATATGATCACTGGTTATGGTGTTGCCGAAGCTGTTCATCATTTCTATGCAACTTATGGCGGCGAGATTAAAGGTAAAAAAGCAATTGTGCAAGGATTTGGAAACGTGGGTTCTGCTGCTGCTTTTTACTTAGCCGAAATGGGTGCAAAAGTAATTGGAATTATTGATCGTGACGGTGGATTAATTAAAGAGGAAGGTTTTTCTTTTGAAGAAATCAGAACGTTGTTTTTAAATAAAGACGGAAACAAATTAGTAGCCGATAATATGATTCCGTTTGAAGAAATCAATTCTAAAATCTGGACAATTGGTGCTGAAATTTTCACACCTTGTGCTGCTTCAAGATTGGTTCAGCAAACTCAAATAGACAGTTTAATTGCAAACGGATTAGAAGTTATTTCATGTGGAGCAAATGTTCCTTTTGCTGATAAAGAAATTTTCTTTGGTTCTATCATGGAAGAAGTGGACCATAAAGTAAGTTTGATTCCAGATTTTATTTCAAACTGCGGAATGGCTAGAGTTTTTGCTTATTTCATGGAGAAAAAAGTTCAAATGACAGATGAGGCTATTTTTAATGATACTTCTGAAACTATAAAAAATGCAATCGTTAAGGCTCATGCTTTAAACTCATCAAAAACAAATATCAGCGCAACAGCTTTTGAAATTGCGTTGAAACAATTAGTATAGTTTTCTTTATACTTTTATTATAAGCGGGCTAAATTTTAGCTCGCTTTTTTATTTTAACGCAAAGAGCGCAAAGATTTACGCAAAGTTCGCTAAGCTGTTTGTTTTTTTAATCTCACAAAGTCGCGGAGTCGCAAAGAAAAACTTAAAAAAGAAAATTTTGCGACTCTGCGACTTTGCGAGAAATAAATTAGCGTAGCAAGGTTTGCGATTAAATTCCCTCTTTATTTCTAAACAATTTTTACTACTTTTAAACGTTTTTATTAAATACTATTACAAAACTCAGAATCAAAATGACTTTTACGGATTCTTCAGATAAAAAGAAATCTCTATTAATATCTACAGCGATATATGCAATCTTGCTATTGCTTCTATTTTTCATACGTTTTTGGCCTCCATATAATCCAGAAAACAATGCTGCACTTGCATCTGGCGGTGGTGGCGGTGGTGTAACGGTAAATTTTGGAGACAGTGATTTAGGCTCTGGAGCAAATTATAAAAGTGAGGTTTTGGAGGTAAAAAATAATGTAAAACAAGCTCCTGCAAAATCTACTCCTGAAGAAGAAGCTATAATTAGTCAAGAAAATACAACAGCCGATAATGACGTTGTTATCCCAACGAAGGAAAAGCCTAAGAAACCTGTTCCTGTAGAAAAACCTACACCAAAACCTGTTCCGGAAAAACCTAAAGTTTCTAATTCTACAAATGATGCTTTAGCAAGTATTATGAAAGGATCGAATAAAGGTGGCGACGGCGATGATAAAGCGGCTGGAAATAAAGGAAAAGCGGGCGGAAGTTTAAGCTCAAACGGATATTATGGCACTGGAGGTTCTGGTGGCGGAACTGGCGGCGGAAACGGTACTGGAAACGGGATTGGAACAGGAAGTGGTTATGGAGCTGGAAGTGGTGGTGGTTCTGGCGGCGGATCAGGATATTCTTTAGGAACCCGAAAAGCGTTATCTAAACCTGCACCAAAATATACTTGTAACGAAGAGGGAAAAGTAGTTGTTGAAATTACAGTGGACCAAAATGGAAAAACAATTAGTGCAACTCCAGGAATTAAAGGAACAACAAATACAGCACGCTGTTTATTAGATCAAGCCAAGATTGCTGCCATGAATACAAAATGGGATGCTGACAGTGATGCGCCCGCAAAACAAACCGGAAAAATTATTTATAATTTTAGTTTGAATTAAAACAACAATTACACGGATTTACACGAATTAAAAAGGCTTTCTCATATTTCAGAAAGCCTTTTTTTTTATGTTTTATTGTCTAGTTTGTCATTTCGACCGAAGGGAGAAATCACACTAGATGATCGACAAAGATTGACCTTTGTTTGCGGAGTTTCTTGTGTGATTTCTCCCTTCGGTCGAAATGACAAGAAGATGTAGTATTTCAAGTAGATTGCTTTTGCCGTGAGATTGCTTCGTTCCTCGCAAGGACATACTCAACGACAACTTTTCTTTAATCTACCCTCTTTCCTCTACCCTCTTTCCTCTATACTCTTTCCTCTATACTCTTTCCTCTATACTCTTTCCTCTATACTCTTTCCTCTATACTCTTTCTTCTATACTCTTTCTTCTATAACTCTCTTTTTCTCCGCGTGAGGGATAGAAGGGAGCTACCGTAGTAGCCCGGATAGCCCGACCGGAATAAAAAAATGGGCCAATCAACGTTTTGCTGATTGGCCCATTTTTTTATTCTGGTCACGCCCTAATGATAATTTACTTGGGACTCGTTGCAATTACAAATTTTAAATTGTTCTTTACTCCTATTTGCAGGACATCGACTAAATCTTGTACTTGTAGATTAAAAGGAATACGAACGACAACGGTTTGTTCTTTGTCGGCTCCTATTTTTGACATTAAACTTGTTTCGAGATTTTCAAAATCTACAGGTTCTTTGTCGATGTAGAATTTTTTATCCTCGGTAACGGATAAGCTAATTAACTGCTTATTTGTTTTTTCGTTTGCCTTGGCTTTTGGCAAAGTCATTTTGATAACATTAGGATTTGCAAGCGTTGAAATAATAAGAAAAAACAACAACAAGAAAAACATAATATCACTCAATGATGAAGTCGCCACTTCGGCATGAAATCTTCTTTTTCTTTTAATTGACATATCTTATGATCTTTGAATTATATTGACGAATTCTAATATTTGCTTTTGAATTTTTAAAGCAAAATCATCTATTTTACCGTTCAATAAATGGTAAGCACTATAAGCTATAATACCAACTATTAGTCCTGAACCTGAACTAATCATTTTCTCGTATAAACCTCCAGAGATATTTCCGATACTGATATTCTCTGTTACAGAGATGCTATAGAAAATTTTAATAACCCCAGAAATTGTTCCAATAAAACCTAAAGTTGGCGCAATACCAGCGATAAGTCCGAGATGTCCTAAACGTCTCTCCATTTCACCAATTTCAATATCGGCTGCACGATCCATGTTTGATTCAATTTCTGCAATTGGTCTTCCAATCACTAAAACTCCTTCTTTCAAGATATTTGCAGCAGCAGTATCGCTTCTTTCAACAATTGTTCTGGCTAATTCAATATTACCTGCATTTAGTTTATCGCCCACATCTTGCATCAATCTTCCATCGATTTTAGAAGCTTTACTAATATATAAATAACGTTCTATGATTACATAAAAAGTATAAAATAATAAGATAGCGATTGGAATAAGGAAGAAACCTCCTTTTAAGATAAATCCTAACACAGAAATTTCTGTATTTGGTGCTATTTTTTCGATAACTACGTTAGATGCGGCGTTTGCAATGGTATCTGTTTGTAATTGAATGAAAGTAAACATATATTAATTCTGGTTTTTAATAATTAATTCTAAAAAATATTTGAAATTTGCAATAAAGATAATTTTCGCTCCAATATAAAACTAAAAAAATCGATAATTATTTCAATCGACAACCATTTTATCCAAAATAAATGAACTATCAAGAAACTACAAATTGGATGTTTAATCAACTTCCAATGTATCAACTTCAAGGCGCTTCGGCTTATAAAGAGGATTTAACCAATATTAAACTATTGGCAGCACATCTTGATCATCCGGAAAAAGAATTAAAATGCATTCATGTTGCCGGTACAAACGGAAAAGGCTCTACTTCGCATATGCTGGCTTCGGTTTTGCAAGATGCAGGATATAAAGTTGGATTGTACACTTCGCCACATTTAAAAGATTTTAGGGAGAGAATAAAAATTAACGGACACGAAATTTCAGAAGACTTTGTTTGTGATTTTATAGCAAAACATAAAGATTTTTTTGAAGCCAATGATATGAGTTTCTTCGAAATGTCCGTTGGTTTAGCTTTTGATTATTTTGCTTCAGAAAAAGTAGACATCGCTATTATTGAAGTTGGCCTTGGCGGAAGATTAGACGCAACAAATATTATTACTCCTTTGGTTTCTGTTATTACTAATATCGATCTAGACCACACTCAGTTTCTAGGAAATACTCCGGTAGCTATTGCGGGAGAAAAAGCGGGAATTATAAAGCCAAATGTTCCTGTTGTCATTGGAGAATTTACAACAGAAACTCAACCTGTATTTTTGGCTAAAGCCGAAGTCAACAAAGCTCCTATTTACTTTGCCTCTGATTTAATTTCGGATGTTTTTGCCTCTGATTTAATTGGAGATTATCAATTTCATAATAAAAAAACGGTTCAACAAACTATTAAGGTTTTGAATGCTGAAACTGATTTTAGGGTTTCTGACGAAAATTTGAAAAACGGTTTATTGAACACTGTAAAAAATACCGGCTTACAAGGAAGATGGCAACAGCTTGGAGAAAATCCTAAAATTGTATGCGACACTGCTCATAACAAACATGGATTGGCTGTTGTAATGAACCAAATTAAGAATGAAAGTTTCGAAAATTTACATATTGTTCTAGGCGTTGTTAATGATAAGGATTTGGATTCTATTTTGCCTCTATTCCCTATAAAAGCACAATATTATTTTTGCAAGCCAGATTCTTCGCGAGGTTTAGACACTGAAATTTTAAAAGAAGCTGCTAAAAAATTCAGCTTAATTGGAGAAAAATACGATTCTGTAGAAATTGCATTTGAAGAAGCGAAGAATAATGCATCAAAAAATGACTTTATTTATATTGGCGGAAGTACTTTTGTAGTTGCAGAATTGCCTTTGAAATAAAGAAAAATCAATACATAGGAAAAAGCTTAAAAAAATCATTTTAATAACAAATTCATAAACAGCAAGATATAATTAATTTAAAAAAAAGTTTTGTTTTTTATTTGATT
>Ga0302173_10000127_pt1 | contig 39570 bp, 37 predicted proteins | sample I_Fen_N3_1_FD_198785 | JGI IMG/M metagenome (GOLD analysis project Ga0302173, IMG submission 198785) | Peat permafrost microbial communities from Stordalen Mire near Abisko, Sweden - I_Fen_N3_1 | ecosystem: Environmental > Terrestrial > Soil > Wetlands > Permafrost | place: Sweden: Abisko... | reverse complement strand
CAAAACTGCATAGCGCATTCTGCCAGCAATATAATAGTGAAAATTTTCACTATGGAAAATGCTATTATTTCATTTGAAAATTCGGTAGAAAATGCTACAGAAATTGATGTGAATTGTCTGTTTGAACGTTTCTATACAACAGATCAGGCAAGAAGAAAAACGACCGGTTTGGGACTGTCCATCGTTAAACTGTTGGCAGAACAGATGGGTGGAACTGTGAGTGCAAGTTTGCAAGGGGAGGAACTTACGATAGTGGTCGAATTACTATTATGTGAGCAATAGAAAAAGATGATTGATGTTGTTTCAAGATAGAAACTGTGATATCATAAAATTGATACGATGAGATGAACTAATCAATGATACTAACATAGGAGTAAGAATAATGAATATAGTAAGCAATATAATTATAAATGTTTATGCGATGGCAGTTTTGCTTATTATTTATATTCAATATGTAAAAAAGCAAGAAAAAGAGTTTTTACAATACAAAATTTATGTAATTATGTTGAAAATGACTATTTTTCTGTTGGTTATTGATGTCTTGAGCAGACTGAATGGTAGCCCTAATACAATATATGTTTATATCAATCATATTAGTAATTTTATAATATATGCATTGAATCTTGTGATTCCATCATTATGGATTGTATATGTCCATGACCAGGTACTTCAGGAAGAAAAACACACAAAACGACTCATTTTTTCACTGGTTTTATTGAATGTGATAAATATAGTTGTCGTCATATTTTCACAGTTTTTTGGATGGTTTTATTATATTGATGCGGAGAATATTTATCATCGAAGTCCATTCTTTTTGATTCCCGTTGCGATGATTGCCTTTTTGATTGTCACTGCATTTATTATAGTCGCAAAAAATAAAAATAAGATTGAGAGGAAGAATTATGCCTCCCTTATTTTTTTTGCTATTCCACCTCTAGCAGGAGTCCTTTTGCAAGCTGTTTTTTATGGATTTTCACTAATGTTGAATTCTCTTACAATTTCAATGTTAGTAGTATTTGTAAACATGCAAAATCACAATATGTATACGGATTATCTAACCGGAGTAAATAACCGAAAGAAACTTGATCTTTATTTGAGGGGAAAAATCAATTCAAGTATTGAAAATAGGACTTTTTCAGCTATTATGATAGATGTGAATGATTTTAAAACGATTAATGATACTTTTGGACATGATGCTGGCGATGATGCACTTAAGATTTGCGTGAAACTACTAGACAGTTGTATCGAGGAAGGGGATTTTATTGCTCGATTTGGAGGGGATGAATTTTGTGTTATTTTAAATACTTTCGATGAAAGTCTATTAAAAGAGACTGTATACAGAATTAAGAACTGTTTTGATAAGTATAATCAATCCATTATACATCCATATAAACTTGAAATCAGTATTGGTTATGCCGTATATGATTACGAGTCTTTAATGAAAATAGAAGATTTTCAAAAGAAACTGGATGTATTGATGTATAAGAATAAAGCGTTGGTTAAAAAATCTTAGACTAATACATCATAGACTAAAATATGAAACAGATATCCTATTTTAAAATGAGCAATGAGGACAATGTAATGGGAAAAGAAAATTTGTTAATAATTGAAGATGACATAGATCTATCTAATGTTATGAGAGATTTTTTGTCAAATGATGGATATCAGATAAAGCAAGCATTCTCCGGGAATGAAGGCTTGGAAATGTTACAAAAACTGGAACCTGATCTAATTATATTGGATATTATGTTACCAGGTATTGATGGTATTGAAGTATGCAAGAAAATTAGAGAAGATAGATACATTCCAATTATTATTATTTCGGCTAAAAAATCAGATTATGATAAGGTTTTGGCACTAGGCGTTGGAGCAGATGACTATTTGACCAAACCATTTTCTCAAATAGAGTTGGTGGCCAGAGTAAAATCACACTTGCGCCGTGCAACTAATTTCCCATCAGTAAATAGTGCGAAGAGTAGGAAAAAAACATTTGGAAAATTGAGTATCAACAGTGCCTCGTATGAGGTGGTCGTTGATGGAAAACGCATCGATTTTTCACCAAAGGAATTTCAATTGCTCAACTTTTTATCAGACAACCCTACGCAAGTGTTTACAAAAGAGCAATTGATTAATCAGGTTTGGGGATATACAGAGTTTATCGATGAGAATACAATAGCGGTTTACATAGGTCGTATTAGAGAAAAATTAGCAAGGGTACATGTGGAATATATAAAGACTGTTTGGGGAGTAGGATATAGATGGGAAAGCTGACAATTAAGCTGAAAATTTGTATATTATTAGTTGCTTTTTTTATTGGAGTCGCTAGCTTGGGCGTATGTATTGTAGTTGTGAATGAACGAAATATAGATAAAAACATGTATAATAAAACCAAGGTTTTATTAAATGATGGGATTTATAAGGCTAACAGTTTGGATTTTTCGGGATTGGATAATTATGCATATTCGGTAGTGAATTTATCAGGTGAAGTATTATATTCCAATGATGCCAAACTACCAGTAGGTGAAATCGTGGAATTGAAAATGCTTTCGGGAATGTCAAAAGGTGATATCACATCGGAAGATATGATATATTGCGTACCATTTATTAGAAATAACGTTCAGGCAGGAACTATCTATGTGTCCGTGCCCTATAGTCTAGTAGGGGATAAGTCAGTATATGTATATATCATTATGACATTTATTATTGTATATATGATTAGTATTATGTATATTTTAACTAGGCTTATTTTCAAGGATATTCTTGAGCCAATTAATAAGATACATAAAGTGACTAATAGTATAAGGGAAGGACATTTAAAGGAGCGTCTATATTATGATTATGATGGGGAGATAGGAACACTATGTCATGATTTTGAAGGATTGCGTTCCGACTTGGAGTATTCTACTGAAAACGAGAAAATGCTAAAAGAAAAAGAGAAACTTCTGATGGCATATATTTCTCATGATCTTAGAACTCCGATTGCTACGATATCAGGTTATGTGGAAGGAATTCACAATGATATAGTGAAAGGGGATAGAGTACATGAGTACACGGCCATCATTCTTAAGAAGATTGGTATGTTAAATTCTCTTATTGATGATATCCTCGAACATTCTCAAGCACAATTACATGAGTTTGAAATCAAGAAATGTGAATGTTATTCGAGACAATATTTTGAAGAGATTATGATGGAAGCAAAGCAAGATGTTGAAAAAAAAGGACTTGTGTTTTCTTATAGTCAGATACCGGAAGTACTGATCAATATAGATGGAAAACGTATTAAACAAGTCATGCAAAATCTTCTAGGAAATGCAATGAAATTCACAAATGAGGGTCAAATAAGTGTTAATTATACATTGGTGAAAAATTATTTGCTTATTGCAGTAAAAGATACTGGTGTCGGAATTGCAGCGATTGATATTCCGATGATATTTGACGAGTTTTATAGAGGTGAAAAAGCCAGAACACTTAATGTACAAGGCTCTGGCTTGGGACTTAGTATATCTAAATATATCGTTGAACAACACGGCGGTAGAATAGAATGTGACAGTATATTAGATCAGTGGACTGAAGTACAGTTTTCTATTCCGATTTAAAGATTGGCGATTACCAGCCTTGTTCTTTTAAAAAAACTAATACAACAGATTTTCGTTCACTTTCTTTTTCTGTGGAATATTTTCCGAGATTTAGTTCGGCATATATCCTTCCATCAGCCATATACAATAATCTGGTAGCACGTGTGGCTGCTTTTAAATCATGAGTAACCATAACAATTGACTGGCCGTTATCATTTAGAGTAGTCAAAATGTCAAGCACTTGTTTGCCACTCGAGGAGTTAAGCGAACCAGTAGGTTCATCACCAAAGATAACCTTTGCACTGCCAATTAATGCCCTACATATTGCGACGCGCTGCTGTTGACCACCAGACATCTCACTTGGGTATTTATCTTTTTCCTCAGTTAGACCGAACTGATCTAGAAGTGTCAAAGCCTTCTTGTTTATATTTTCTTTTGTATCAGTGCCGTAGCCAATATAGGCAATATTTTCAAATGCAGTTAAATCATGTAGTAGATTCATACTCTGAAATATAAACGAAACTTCAGTTTTTCTGAACTTGCTGAGTTGTTTTTCTGTCATACTTGCCATATCATTGCCAAGTACATTTACGGTTCCACTTGTAGGTTTATCCATTGAACTGATTGCGTACAGAAGTGTGGATTTTCCACCACCGCTGCTACCCATTATGACTGTAAAGTCACCTTCGTATATTTCTAAATCTATATTTTTGAGTACATTCATCCCGGTTTTTCCAAGAATGTAAGTCTTACATAATTGTTTTGTTTCTATAATTTTATTTTTCATATCATTTTCTCTCTTTCATAATTAATCTTAAAATCTTTTATTCTTCCATCAACTTTTTAGGCGAAATCTTCTTGATAGGGAGGCTCAGAAGTATCGTTATTGCAATAATGACACCAAATCCACTTAACAGTAATATTGAAGTTTCAATGACTTCTGTTTTATATGCATTTACACCCATAACGGCATAATAAAGGCTGTGTGTGAACGCCTGATTTAAGGCAGCAGCGATTATTAAACCAAGTCCACTTAACAATGATAATCGAAAAACATTGCGCCTTATAATATATCCATTTGTGAATCCATAGGCTTTCATAATACCAAAATTACGTTGCTGTTCATTGTTGTTCATAACAATTATATTGATCATATTTAGTAATGTAAATGCAAAGAATATTACGATAATAATGACCGTTACAGGTATCATAATTGACATGATGGACACTTTTATGTCATCTACAAAATCAAGCATGGTCTCGAATTTATAATCCGGAAAATGTTCTTTGATATCAGCTCTAAATGCATCCAAGTCTTTTGGATTCTTTAGGTTGACGCCAATCTTAGTGTAATATAATTCAGGTGGAACATCTGAAAATGTAGAAGTTACAAATGATAAAGACGGTGGCATCATGGTATCATAAATTCCTGATATCATAAGACTAGTTTCTTTACCATTAATGACTAGAGTAATGTAATCGCCGATATCGTAATTGGTATTTTTTAAAGTCCGAGAATCAATTGCTACTTCGTCTTTATTTTGGGGTGGACGACCATGACTATAAGTGATTCCTGTCAGTTTATAATCAAAGGTATTAAAATCTGTCACGCTGGCATATTTTATATTGATTTTATCATCATTACTAAGTACACTCACTTTAGAAAATAATTCACCAGTAATATAGCTATCAACATAAGAGCTATTTTGTACATAGTCGATTAATTCTTGCGTTAGTGCATGATCTTCCTTGGTTATGAAGCAATCACAATTAGGGCCTGAAATCCAAGCGGGGGCATTCTTTTCCATACGGTCAAACGAGATACAAATATTAACTAGCATAATAGCAATAAAAAATGATGCTCCTATAATCAGTACGATAATTGCTGAACGACTCTTGTACTTAAAGATATCATTGATAGCCATACTAAATGAGGAATGCGCATTTTTAATCAGTGACTTTTTAAGCTTTGCTTTGGAGGAAGAGGCCCCAACTCGAAAGGCATCGATAGGTGTGATTTTTCGTATTCGCATAAGTGCAAACCATATGCTAAATATAAGAAGTAAACTTGTAAATAAAATAACAAAAATGGATGAATATATTGAGGCTTTACTCAAGCTGTAATCACCGATATATTCCATAACGATTCGACCGATAAAGATTGACATTGGCAATCCTAAAAGCGAACCAATTGTAATGGAAATGATTCCAACAAATGCATAACTTTTTTGATAAAAGCCCATAATTTCAAAATTTGTAAAACCTACAGATTTATAAGTCCCGATAGCATTATATTCATTTAAAATCGTATTTTTTATAAAAAATAAAATAATTACAATTGTGATTAGTAACATAAAACCAGACGATAATGTTCCAAGATTTGATATTAAGGAAGTTATCATAACGGCTTTCAATTTCATAGAGGATAAGGTGTCGTAGCTTTCGGCATGATAATCAGGAGTATAGACAGTGTCAAGCCAGTCTAGAACGGCCTTCGTATCCGTATTGGTTTTGATACAAATCAATTCCAGAGATTGCTGACTGTCAAACAAACTTTCGTCTGCTTGATTGATAAAAATCGAAGCACCAGTTGTCATGGATACTGGCTTTCTGGTGTCATTTACAAGTGTGGAAACAGTAAGCGGTTTTGTAGTATTTCCGTCCTTGATATCAAATGTGTCATTGATAGAAATATCATGATTGTCAGCAACGATATTTTGAACCCATACCTGACCAGGTGCGGGGCAGTTGCTTGCGAGATCACCATCAACAGGAGTAAGCTTGAATGGAATATCTTTGTAATCAGATAGTACAATGGCATATAACGGATTGATATAACTTTGTACAAGTGTATTATGATGAGAAATATCAAGAGAAGCAATGTAATAGCATTTGTATGTGTCTATTGAAGTGATATCACCTCGTTCTTTTGCTTTCTCCTGTATTAGGTTGCTGGTTCCTGGTGTCGCATAGAGCAGCAGGTTTGCATTGGTAGAATCATCATATTGATTATTGGTGTAGCGTTCTACCTCTTTGCTGAAACTAATGCAAGTAGAGAGAATCATAGTTGCAAAGGCTAGAATAAAACCTAGTACAATAAATTGTAACTTCTTTTTTTTGAGCTTTTTGATCCACATAAATCTATTCCCTTTCTGTCTGTATCTAATAGTTTGGTATATAGACAGTGTAATATTGTAATCTTACTTAGTTATGACTAAATTATAAACATATTCTTACTACATAAATAATACCATAAAATTTAATCATTCGTTATTGTATGAACTTAAAAAAAAGTATATTTAATAAAACAATATATCCAGATATAGAAATATAAGATTGACACAATGTATTGTTTGTAGTACATTAAGTAATACAAAGAGAGCTTGAAGAAATGAGGAGAACAATGATACTTTCATTAGATTTTTCATGTGACGTACCTATTTATATGCAGATAAGAAATCAAATTGTGATTGGAATATCGGATGGTAGTCTGGCTTTTGGGGAAAGACTTCCGACCATAAGAAGTTTGGCGACAGAAATAGGAATTAATACGATGACTGTAAATAAGGCATATCATTTATTAAAGCAGGAGGGCTATATTACGGCGGATAGAAGAAGTGGAGCAACGGTTAATCAAGTATTTAACAGTTCAAAGGTATTACCACAAAAGACATTAAATTCATTAAAAATAGTAATTTCAGAAGCTAGATTAAATGGGATATCGGAAAATGAATTTTTAAAGATATGCAAGGAGCGATATAAGGATATGGGGGAAGATGTGCGAAAAGATAGACAAGAGAATTTGGGAAAAGATAGACAAGAGGATTTGGGAAAAGATAGGAAACAAGATTTAGAAACAGATGTAAAAACAGCAAAGCAAGTTGATATGAAATCAAAAGGAGGTAGGTCAATATGATAATAAATATTATATTTGTTATATGTTTATATCCAATATTATTAATTTTATATTTCGTGATGAGAACGAATAGTAAGCCAAAGAAAAATGTACTCATTGGAGTAACATTGCCATCTGAATTTTTGGCCGATGATGAGGTGACCGGACTTTGTAATTTATTTAAAAAAGACTTGAATCGAATTATAATTATATATGCATTCATTCCAATTGCGTTCTTTTTTGTGGGCTATATGTCAATCGCACTTACTCTGTGGATGATATGGATGCTTGCAGTGATATTTGGAACATCATGGTCATACAAAAAATATAATAAAAGGTTAAATCTATTGAAAGCTGAAAAGCAATGGAAAATTGAAAATGTTGGTAAGACACTTGTTGATATTAAAACAGTGTCAGAAAAGGTTAGGATAATTAACAAACTTTTATTTATACCTGCGATAATTATCAGTGGCGTTCCTATGGTGTATGAATTAATGCAATCAACAGGAACAAAGAGCTATATTCCTAATGTTACAATCATAATCTCAATTGGATCCATTACATTACTTTGTTTTATTATTGGAATATTAATGGACAGTCAGAAGTCAGAAGTAATCAGCCTGAACAGTAATATAAATGCTAATTTTAACAGGGCGAAGAAGCGTATTTGGTCGAAGTTCTGGATTTATATGGTCTGGATTAACACAGCTTTTACAATTGCAATCTGGGCATATATTGAAAATATGTTCTCGAGTGTAGTGATATTAATGCTTTTAAGCATGGTATATGCGATACTGATTATTTTCGTATGCATTCGAGCTTGCCTAAACATAAGGAAAATGCAGCAAAAAATAGTAGGTGAAGATTTTGAGCAAGTATTGTGTGATGATGATTCAAATTGGATATATGGAATCATTTATTATAATCCAAATGACAAACACACTATGGTTGACAAACGTGTTGGAATAGGTACCACTGTAAATATGGCAACTACGACAGGGAAATGGTTCGGTGGTTTAGCTATTGTTTCTATACTGTTAATTCCTGTTATGTGCATCTGGTTAATGTTTGAAGAATTCACCCCAATCAGTTTAAAATGTTCAAATAATCAGATTGTAGCTGAGCATTTGAAAGTAGAATACGCAATCAATATTGATGATATAAAGGAAATCAAGATAATAACACAGCTTCCTAACACAAAAAAGCTGATGGGTACTGGCATGGATAACCTGGATAAAGGATCATTTACGGTAACCGGATATGGCGACTGTGATTTGTGCTTGAACCCACAGAATAAGGTGTTTATTGTTATTGCAACGTCAGATAATACATATCTATTAAGTGATGAAGATAATGCAGTTACGCAGAAAGTATATGAAGAAGTGGAGAAAAATAAATGAAAATATTAATTGTAGTAGATATGCAAAATGATTTTATTGACGGTTCACTAGGAAGTGAAGAGGCGATTGCAATTGTTCCAAATGTAAAAAGAAAAATAGAAGCATATCGCAAACTCGGATTTCCAGTTATATTTACAAAAGATACGCATAATGAAAATTATCTAGATACGCAAGAAGGTAAGAATCTACCAGTACCACATTGTATTTATAATACAAATGGTTGGGGAATTACACAACAGTTAGACGTGCAAGATTCAAAAGTCATGAATAAACCTACATTTGGTTCAATGGAGCTTGCTCAATACATTGAGGCACAATATCCTGAGGCAGAAATTGAGCTCGTTGGTCTTTGTACCGATATATGCGTAATTTCTAATGCGTTGATATTAAAGGCATCTTTTCCAGAGACAAAGATTACAGTAGATGCATCTTGTTGTGCAGGTGTAACATCTGTAAGTCATAAAAATTCATTAGAAGCTATGAAGATGTGTCAAATTAACATTGTAAATGCAGAAAAATAAAAAACCACTTGACTGTTACCTGGGGGCATGGTGTAGAACATCCATAATTGTTTTAACTTTATCATTTTGTAATCTTAATAAAAAAATAAGCGAATATATATAATGCAATAAAAAGAGAAATAATGTTTTTTAAAAAAACATTATTTCTCTTTTTTGATTGTATTTTTCATAAACTGTAATATAATTAAAGTATACAAGTTTTATAATTTAATCGTTTTCGTGTTTTTGTTAAAGAGTTGCATTGAAAAATCATAAGTAAAAGGAGGATTTACTAATGAACAAATGGGTGTATTTATTTAAGGAAGGCAATGCAGATATGAAAAATCTGCTAGGAGGAAAGGGCGCTAATTTAGCAGAGATGACAAATCTAGAATTGCCAATTCCACACGGATTTACCGTAACAACGGAGGCTTGTACAGATTATTATAAAAGTGGAAAGGAAATCACTGAAGAAATTCAGACACAGATTTTCGATTCATTAAAAATACTTGAGGAACAGCAGGGTAAAAAATTTGGGGACACGAATAACCCTCTGCTAGTATCAGTAAGATCTGGAGCGAGGGCATCGATGCCAGGAATGATGGATACTATTTTAAATCTAGGATTAAATGATGTATCTGTCGAAGGTTTTGCAAAGAAGACAGGAAATGCAAGATTTGCATATGATTCGTATAGAAGATTTATTCAAATGTTTTCAGACGTTGTAATGGAAATGAGTAAAACATTTTTTGAAGGAATTTTAACAGAGATGAAGGATTCAAAAGGCGTAAAATACGATACTGATTTAACTGCAGATGATTTGAAGGCTGTTATTGTAAAATACAAGGCCATTTATAAAGAAAAAATGGGTGAAGAATTTCCACAGGAACCAATCGTGCAGTTAATGGAAGCAGTAAAGGCAGTGTTTCGTTCATGGGATAATCCTAGAGCAATAGTCTATAGAAGAATGAATGATATCCCAGGAGATTGGGGAACTGCTGTTAATGTTCAGGCGATGGTATTTGGTAACATGGGAAATACATCGGGCACAGGCGTAGCATTTACGAGGAATCCATCAACTGGCGGAAAGGGTATATTTGGAGAATATTTAATCAATGCGCAAGGAGAAGATGTTGTAGCTGGAATTAGAACACCACAGCCAATTACGAAGCTTGAGGAGGATATGCCGAAGGTATTTGAACAGTTTATGGCAATTGCGAATAAGTTAGAGGCTCACTACCGCGATATGCAAGATATGGAATTTACCATTGAAGATGAGACACTTTACTTCTTGCAAACAAGAAATGGAAAAAGAACGGCACCAGCAGCATTGCAAATCGCTTGTGATTTAGTAGATGAAGGAAAGATTACGCCAGAAGAGGCAGTTAAAAGAATTGATGCAAAATCTTTGGATCAATTATTACATCCAATATTTGCTCCACAAGCACTAAAAGAAGGTGAAGTACTCGGGCAGGCATTGCCAGCATCCCCAGGCGCTGCAGCTGGTAAAGTATACTTTACAGCTGACGAAGCAAAAAAACATAATGAAGATGGTGAAAGAGTAATTCTTGTTCGTTTAGAGACATCACCGGAAGATATAGAAGGAATGCATGCAGCAGAAGGAATACTCACAGTACGTGGTGGCATGACTTCACACGCAGCGGTAGTTGCGCGTGGAATGGGAACTGCATGTGTATCAGGCTGTGGCGAAATTAGAATTGATGAAGAAGCGAAGATATTTGAGCTTGGTGGGGAAACTATTCAGGAAGGTGATTATATTTCACTTGATGGTTCCACAGGTAAAATTTACTTAGGGGATATTAAAACAGAGGAAGCAATGATTAGTGGCAACTTCGAAAGAATTATGAGTTGGGCCGATGGATATAGAACCTTAAAGGTAAGAGCGAATGCTGATACACCAGCGGATGCAGCAAATGCAGTTAAGCTTGGGGCACAAGGTATTGGACTTTGCCGTACAGAGCATATGTTTTTTGAGCCAGATAGAATACCAAAGATTCGTAGGATGATTCTATCAACTTCGCAAGTGGCCAGAGAAGAAGCCTTAAATGAATTGATTCCATACCAGAAGGCAGATTTTAAAGGAATCTATGAAGCGATGGGTGGCAGACCGGTTACCATTCGATTCTTAGATCCACCACTTCATGAATTTTTACCAACAGATGAAAATGATATCGCGGATCTAGCTACAGACATGGGATTGACTACCCAGCAAGTCAAAGATACTTGTGAGTCTCTTCATGAATTTAATCCAATGATGGGACACCGTGGATGCCGTCTTGCAGTAACTTATCCAGAAATTGCAAGGATGCAGACAAGAGCAGTCATGGAAGCGGCAATCGAGATAAATATAGAAAAAGGCTTTGATATTATTCCAGAGATCATGATACCACTTGTTTGCGAGAAGAAAGAACTGAAATTTGTAAAGGATATCGTAGTTGAAACGGCAGAAAAAGTGAAGAAAGAAAAGAATTCTGATATTAAGTATATGATTGGAACAATGATTGAAATTCCAAGGGCGGCTTTGTTAGCAAACGAAATTGCAGAAGAAGCAGAATTCTTCTCATTTGGAACAAATGACTTAACGCAGATGACCTTCGGATTTTCAAGAGACGATGCAGGCAAGTTTTTAGATGCCTATTATAAAACCAAGATTTTCGAATCTGATCCATTTGCAAGACTTGACCAGAGCGGAGTGGGCCAACTTGTTGAGATGGCAGCAAAGAAGGGAAGGGCTGTTAGACCAAACTTGAAACTCGGAATTTGCGGTGAGCATGGTGGAGATCCCGCATCCGTAGAATTTTGCCACAAGATTGGGCTTGATTATGTGTCTTGTTCACCATTTAGAGTTCCGATTGCTCGGTTGGCGGCGGCACAGGCGGCATTGAACCAGAGGTGAGCGAATGTGAATTGTTCGAATATACTATTTGTTTTGACGAGGCAAATTCATATAGAAAGAATTGTGGAAGGTATTTAAGGCACCATCAGTGGGGTGATATAATGATTGAGGTTTGGGTTACTTTATAATGCATTATACAAATAAGACATTACAATTTATAGAGATATAAGTTGTAATGTCTTAATAATATGCTTACTTAATTTTTGAGAACAATAAGTTCGGCTACAACAACTGCAGTCTATTAACTAAGGGGTTTAGCAAGTTCCGCATAGCAAACAAGAGGATGGTTATTATTTGTAGCACCAACCATTATAAGTGGAAATCAATGGATAATTTTAATAGTACAAAATAAGATATAGTGATATAATTTTGTGAGAATATATATGATACGAAATACACGAATACTTAACGAGGAAGAGCAATGAGAATAGCAATATGTGAAGATGAACTAGAACAGTGTAGCTATCTAGAAAATATATTGATTGGATTAAATAAAGAACTTGATATGAAGGCAGAAATCGAGTGCTTTTTAACTGGAGAAAAGTTAATCCAATATATGAAAGAGGAAAATAATATTGATGTTTATCTTCTTGATATTGAAATAGGGACTATGAATGGTGTTGAAATTGCCAAAATAATTAGGAAAAATGATATTAAAGCTGTGATTGTATTTATTACAAGTCATAAGGGATATATGCCCGAAGCATTTGAGGTACATGCTTATAATTATATCAGTAAACCATTTCATAAAGAGCAGATTTATGAACTTATGGATAGCATTTTAAAGTATATAAATGTAACTAAACAAAAATTATTCTTTGAATACAATAGGGAAAAGTATTCAATTAATTTTCAGGATATTATATATTTGGAGTCTAATAAAAGATTAATAGAGGTCACCTCAGTTGAGGGATCATATGAATTTTACGGAAAACTCAAAGAATTGGCTAATAAACTTCCTATAAGAAATTTTTCATTTATAAGAAGTGGTTGTATCATTAATATGAGTTATATAAAGAAAATAGAGAAGAACAGAGTGTATTATACAGTCCCGGGGAATAAAAATCCATTGTATTTGGAAATTAGCAGGAACTATTTTAATATATTTATTGTGAATTATAGAGATTTTGTTAAAAGTATGTAAAGCACTCAGAATTCATGCGATTCAAAAATAAGTCGATTTTGAGTGACATGAAAGTAAAAGAATTTTAAGAGTACTGAATTTAATCGGTTTTTGAATTACAGAAGTGCTTCATGGGGGGAACTATGCGATTAATATTTAATATAGGGATACAGTTATTTGAAATGTCGTTATTTTATATGTTTATGAATGCTTTTTTAAATATTGATGAAAAAAATAAAAAGTTTATTTATATATTAGGAACTATCACTGTTATTATTTTTACGGTCAGTGAAACTTGTGATGCTTTTAACAGTCTAATGGTAGAGGCAAGTTTATTTAATGTATTTGTCTATTTATTTATTCTGCTGATATGTTCATTCCCATATTCGGGAAAAATCAATACAAAAATATTTATTACAATAGTATTTATATTGTTTTCGTATGTAATTGAAATGCTTGCTTTGTATATAGTGTGTATATTTTTAAATGAGGCTATCACGCAGATGACTTATGGAACAGTGATTTTAGCAATCTCTACTAGTAGTATAATGAAATTGGTAGTTATTAATATTTTAGTTTCTACAAAAAAACGAAAAACAGATGTGACTGATTCCCACATTAATGTAGTTATGTTAATGATTCCAATTGTAAGTGTGGCCATTCTTTTCTCTATCAGCAAAATATTCATGCAGATTGATAATCTTAAAATATCTTATGTAATTGTTATTTTACTAGGAATTATCTATATTAATTTAGTAATGTTTTATTTGTTTGATTATATGAATAAATTATCTATTGAAAGAATGAATGCTACTTTATATTGGTATAAGGACAAGAATGTTTCTATATTTATTACTTATTTTTCCAAAAGTTACATCAAACCAAACCATTTATTACATCATAATATTTTTGCTATATTGTGATGCTATAATCACATCATAAATATAAGTGACATATATTTGTACATTAGAAAGAGGGGAGCACTTTTTTTCTTCACAATACTTATCGTTATAAAATAAATAGATGAGAAGGAGAAACAAGAATGAGGAAGAGTAATTTAAGAAAGAGAATTTCTAACAGAGTGGTTTGTGGGTTAGCTGCTATTATGGCAGTAGGAACTTTAGGAGCGGCGAGTATTACTGCATTTGCTAATAATTAAGGAGATACTGGCTATGATTTTTATAGTGGCACAGTTAGCTTTGTAAGTAATTCACTGGGGTATGGTGATTCAGCATATTTCCACGGAGAACTTAATTCATATGATGCAGTAGAATATCAAGGCTTATGGAGCCCTGATAATTATGATTGTTATCAATAGAATAATATTATTTATTAGAATAACTGCTATTATAAAGCGATAGCAGTTATTTTAATAATGTTAAGGAGTTATATGAAAAAACAGTATATCATTGCATGCATAGCAATTATAATTTTATTAGCAATATCAGGATGCAGCAATTCAAGTGTTTCTGATACTTATGAGATGCTAAGCACTGCAGCGGAAAACTCTAGTTTATATGTAGCAGAAAGTAATACTACAAATACAAAAGAAACAGAAAAATATGAATATACAGATATAAGTTCAAACATTAATATCATTGAGTTTGGAGATACAGCAGTTGTAAAAGATAATCATCGAGAGTTTGAAATAACCGTAGAAGACATTTTGATTGGAGAAAACTTTTTCGATATTAAAAAACTAACAGATGAAAAATATGCTAATAATTTATTTGATTTCTATAGAAATTATGACAATAATAATATATTAAATGTAGATGGTACAATAAATCCATCATCTTCTTTGAAACTAGACAGTTATGGATTGTTTGTTAAATTAAAAGTGAAAAATAATTTAAACTCAGCAGCTGAATTGGGATTTGGGATGTTGCAACTATATAATTTAAAAACTGAAAATGGGAAATGGAGTTATTTGAAGATATCTAACGACAATATTGGTATAGATAAAATCCAAAATTATAATTCACATTCCGCATATTATACTTTTCAGCCAAAAGAAGTACAGGAAATAGTTATTTTTTACCCAATGGCAAAAGAATTGGTTACCCAATATGACTATGTACGTGTTGATAGAAATCGTGTAGTCACAAACATAAAAACAGATGGATCATCTATGGTTGATGTATATATGAATACTAATATTGGAGGCTCGCAGCCACTATTTGGTAATAATATGAATGTTTTTAAATTGAATATTGAGAATGGAGTATTTGTAAAGTAGGAGAAAATCGTATGAAAACAATAATGAAGATAGAGATGGAAAGAGCATTTAAGGGGATCGGTATTAAAATAGCTTTATTAATTGGGATGGGGCTCAGTATAGCTAATCTAATATTGCATGTAATTCCAAGAGCAAATAATCCTTTGGTTTTTTTTGATGTAAATTATCAAATTTTTCCATATAGTGTATTTAATTCATGGATGGGTGCAAATTCTAATTATCAGTACCAGCTTTTTATAAGACTGATACCAATATTAGTAGTACTTCCATATGGAATTTCCTATTTTACGGATATGAAAACGGGAATTGTAAAGAATTATTATTCCAGAATGAAAAAATCTAATTATATCATTGCAAAGTATTGTGCTGTGTTTGCATCCGGAGGGCTTGTTATTGTTATTCCGTTGATATTTAATCTACTTGTGACCTCTGCAATATTGCCTTCATTAGTATCGGCAAATGGTACATACAGTATAAATGCAAATGGGATGTGGTCATCCATATTTTACACAAATCCATATTTATATATTACGATGTATTTGATCTTGAATTTTATTATAGCAGGATTTTTAGGATGTATTGCATTAACGATATCACAGTTTGTAAATAACAGGTTTGTTGCTATGTTATTCCCATTTTTATTATGTGAATTTACAAATGCAATCACTAGATATTCATCAATTAATATAATTAAAGGAATTGCTCCATATAGAATCTTTAGTATTAGCCAGCTAGGTTTTAATTATAAGGAAAGCGCCATCATCGTAATTGTAATATTATTTATTGTTGGTTATGGGTTATTCTATTTTAGGGGGGTAAAGGATGACACGTTATAAAAAAACGATACTAATAAGTATAGTTATATTGTTAACTGCAGGTACATGGCTTGTTGGATTTATAAATATAAATCACCGATTTCCCCAACCAGTGATAGAAGAATACCACGCAGATCAGTATTTGGATTATGAAAATGCACAAATAACTCCAGTTCAAATGGATATATATTCAGGGGCTCAATTTGCAGAATTATATTCAGCTATTGGAAAATCATTTGCAAATCAAAATTGTAAGATAATTGTTGCAAAAATTAAAATTAAAAATAATAGTAATAGCAATATAGATTCTTTAAAATTCTGTACAAGGTCTAATGTAGTTGCATATCCAATTGGATATGAAAATCAAGGTATGCTAGTAGATATGAAAAATATATATGTTCTTCCGGGTGAAGAAAAAGAAGTTTCGACCTATTATGCTGTAACTCAGTCACTTGTTAGTGATAAAAATATGGCTGAATTTTTAAATAGTAAATTTTATATGGGTGTTAGACTTTACCCAGTCAAACAAATATTAGTCTTTGATAATATAATAATTCATTAGAGGTTGGGAGATCTGTGAAAAAAATTCTTAATAGAGTAGCAATTAATGAGATATCATTAACAGTTTCATACCTTATAGTAATTATCGTATTAGTTACAATGGAGACCTATATAAGATTATTGACACCCGGTAAGGTGCTGATGAAGGGGGTAGCTTGTATATATGATGTTATTATTAATTCAGATATATATACGGTTCCTTTATTCATCATTCCTTTTATTCTGTATTATATAATTAATATACTAAAAAATGAATTTAATATTATGAGAGTTGTAAGAAAAATCAATGTAAAGCAAATCTGGGTCGGGTGTATAAAAGAATTGTTGATACTAGATATTATATTTACTATATACATTACATCAGTAACAATTATTTCAGGATTAATTTCGACTGGTATAATCTGCAACTGGAGTGAAGAAAACAGCTTTGGATACAATGTTGTTGGGAAACCGATTTACAACTATCCTTCATTTGTTAGTATGATAATAGCATATGCAATATCAATATTTTGTCTAATATTTGTACTTGGGGTGATTACTTTATTCGTATGGTGGTATCTAAAATCTTCAGTTGCTGGGTTTATAGTTGCATATATCGTATTATTTATAGATGGAGTAGTTCATGTTATAAATGTTTTTTATAGCAGATATATTATGTCTTTTCGAGTATATAAAACAGGAATTGACATATTTGACCAGATTATTTATCCAATATGCCTATGCATAATAATGTTTGTAATATCCACATTATTAATCAAAAGAAGGGACTTCTTAGACAAGCTATGAATTTAATTAAACAGGTGACAAATGATATAAGGCAAGGTTTAATAAGTGAATATTTTAAGTATCTATTGGCATTTGCGGTGATGATCTTTCTATCGTTAAGCTTTGTAATGAGTGTGAAGAACGGCGTTTCGGTGAATAGAATTGATACTTCTTCTATATCTATTACAGATATATTTATGAATTTTTTTAAGGGAATGAAACCCTATGATCCTAATAGTAATTCACAATTTGATATGCCGACTGCATATATATTATTGAATGTACTATTAGCTTTTATTATAGGAAACTATCCAATGAATGACTTACTTGGATTTGGAAAGAATGTATTGGTTAGGTCTAGGGACAGGGCGTCTTGGTGGATTAGCAAATGCATATGGAATGTAATATCCGTAATCGTTTTTTATAGTATTTTGTTTATTATTATTTTAATTACATGTGCTGTATTTGGTAAAATATCTTTTGAACCCACGGTTTCTATCTGCAGTAAGATAACAGGGATAGATATTACTCAAAAAACCACTTATGTTGATATTGGTATGCTACTGTTTACACTATATTTCATTCCTATCGTTACTTCACTTGCACTCAGTATGTTTCAGATGACGATGGCATTTATTACATCTCCAATTATTAGTTATACGTTTATTATTGCAATACTTGTAGGAGGTGCATTCTACGATAATCCATTTGTACCAGGTAATTATTTTATGCTTATAAGAAATGAAATATTGTTGAAGGGTGGATATAATACATTTGCAGCAATTTTTGAAGACTGTGTAATATTTATCGTATCTGTTTTGGCTGGGTACATATATTTCAAGAAATTTGATATCATAGAAAAACATGATCTTTTATAGAGGGATTTAGGAGGAAAAAATGGAAAATAAAGATATTGAGATTAAAGTGGAAAACAAAGATATCAAGATTAAAGAGGAAAACAAAGATATCAAGATTAAAATTGTAAATTTGTGCAAAAACATCAAGAAAGTTCCTATCCTTGTGGATATGAACTTGGAACTTGAAGGGGGCAAAATATATGGTTTAAAGGGAAAGAATGGTTCGGGTAAAACGATGCTTATGCGTGCAATGAGCGGACTGATTGTACCAACAAGCGGAACAATAGAAATAAATGGTGAAATTCTTGGCAAGGATATATCGTTTCCAAGAAGTGTGGGAATATTAATTGAAAATCCAGCATTTATTTCTAATTATACGGGCTTGAAGAATCTGCAAGTGCTGGCTTCAATTCAAAAAAGAATTGGTGATGAAGACATTAGAAGAAGTATTGATGAGATTGGATTGATCCCAGATGATAAAAGAACATATAAAAAATATTCGTTAGGTATGAAACAAAGACTTGGAATTGCCGCAGCAGTAATGGAAAATCCTGAAATTGTTATTTTAGATGAACCAATCAATGCACTTGATGAATCTGGAGCAAAATTAGTGAGGGATATTTTGTGGAAGTTAAGGGATAACGGATCAATCATTATATTGGCCTGCCACGATGCTGAGGAATTACAATTTTTATCTGATGAGATATTTACAATCAGTGAAGGTAAGATCATAGGGCATGAAGTGCTCGAAAAGTAACTTCATTGTTCACCACTGAACCAAGGCAGCACAGGCTGCTCTGAATAATAAGTAACATGAGATATTCTCCGAGAGAAGAACAATAAAATAGTTAAGAAACAAAAATAGAAACCCATATCAATTTTAAATATTTGATATGGGTTTCTATTTTGTCATATGAATAATCAAACAATCTAACAAACAAATATAAATAATGTTTACATATATGTAGACAAAATATAAAATGAATCGTATAATGTGATTAATAATAACATTTAGGAGTATTTATATGGAGTATAAAAACTATATATGGAATTCATCTATTGAAGAAATAGTAATAGGGTATAAGGAAAATAAAGACTCATATTTATGTGCTTTCTGTGGAAAAAAATTTGAAAAAGGACACATATTTACGATGGATGACAAACTCTACGATGCTTTTGGCGCAGTAAATCAACATCATAAAGAAGAACATGGTTTTACAGTGGATTATATATTGAGTCAAGAGCCATCCCTTATTGGAATTTCAGAGGCACAGCAACAAATATTAAAGCTGATGGCAGAGGGAAAAGATGATAAAACAATTGCTCATTTAGTTGGGATAGCTCAGTCTACTGTAAGAAACCATCGATTTAAGTTGAGAGAGAAAGAAAAGCAGGCGAAACTTTTTCTTGCGCTGATGCAATCCTTAGAAGAAAAAACAAAACGCTCAATAAGTCAAACTGACGCTGGTGCTATTGAAGAAATTCATCAAAATGCTACCATGATAGATGATAGATATAATATTACAATTGAAGACAGGGATAAAACAATTAAAGCTTATATGGATGAGAATGGTGCTATAAATCAATTTCCGGCTAAGGAAAAGAAAAAGATTATACTGCTGAGAGAAATAATAATGAATTTTAAACATAGCCAAGAGTATCATGAAGGTGAAGTTAATAAAATACTAGAAAGAATTTACAGTGACTATGCAACTATACGAAGAGCATTGGTAGAATATGGATTTTTAGATCGTTCTGATGATGGTAATGTGTATAGAGTAAAGGAATAAAAAAAAATATATAATTGGAGGTTAATAATTATATGAAAGGTTTAGTTTTATACGGTGCAAAATGTACTATTGATATATGGAAGTCATTCCGCAAGCAAATGGAAGCGTATGACATTACATATGTAGAGTATCCACATTTTGTGACAGAAAAGGCAGAAAATTTTTCTGATATTACCAAATGGGTAAATCATACATATCAAATGGATACATATGATTTTATTCTAGGTCATAGTATGGGAGGTATTATTGCATTGGAGTTGTTGTCATCCATGCAGTCTAATTGTAATAAATGTATTTTGATTGATTCGATTTTAAGACCTACTAATGAATTTTATCAAAATCTAATGCTACCTGCCAATATGAATTATTACGGAAAACAAGTGCTTTCTATGATCGAGAAAGAAAGCCAATACTATAGTGATTCCCTAAAAAAATATTTACAAAGAGATGATGACTTTACGAATTATGTTACGAATATCAATGTTAGCATTTACGGAATTTATGGAGATAGAGGAAATGCAAATTATAATAATCGAATTAAAGATTTATGTTTGCCAAAAGAGGTAGCTAAATGTATTAACTTTCGATTCGTAAAAAATTCTTGTCATATGCCGATGATAGAAAATTCTCTGGAGTTGGCTACTATAGTAAAAGATATAATTGCTGAATAGTATACAACAGTATTTCATATATCAATTGCTCATCACTGAAACGATTTAGCACAGGCGGCATTGAATAATAAGTAAGATATTTCTTAAAATCAGGTCGTAAGTTTTATAAATGACTGAAATATAAAAAAAGTTCCACATTAACTATGAAAGTAGTTGATATGGAACTTTTTTTGTAAGAAGGAGATTTTTTGTCTAATAAAGCACTTGACAAAGGAAAATATAAAGATTAAAATTAAACAAGTATTAAACATGTTTAATAAAAGGAGGCATAAATTTGGGGAATCAAGATACAAGAAATAAATTAATAAAAGCAACAAAAAAAATATTGTCAGAGAGCAAGAATATAGATTCACTGACTGCAAGACAAATATCCACAGAAGCGCAAACTAATTTAGCAATGATTAACTATTGTTTTAAGTCAAAAGATGAATTGCTCAAAATTGCAATTAGTGAGATTGTCTCTGAAGAATTCGACAAAAGTGTAAATGAAAGCACAGATGAAAAGTCTGAAAAGCGAAGTGGAAAAGAGCAACTTAGAAATATTCTTTATTCTGTATGTGATATTACAGTAAAGTTCAGTAACCTGACAAAGATGTCTATTCCGTATATTTTACTGAATGATGAAATATCGATACCATATGATATTTTACCGTTTGTGAAAAAAATAGTAGGTGTCCAAAAAGATGAAACCGAATGTAAGATAATTGCATTTCAAATTATTTACATGATGCAACTGATTTTTTATCGTTCAGATGATTTTAAAAAATATACAGGCATTAATATAAATGATGAGTCACAACGACATCAGTTTATAGATTTACAGATAAATTTATTTTTAGGAGGGAATTACAATGAAAAATAGTTTAAAGATAAGTTCGCTTACAGCATTTCTACTTTCAATTCCGTCACTCATAATAGTTGATTGGTATTACAAAAGTTTTGGGATTTTAGTAATGTTTACATTCATAACAATAGGGATTGTATTGGATCAGATTACAAGAATGCTTTATCCCGACGGAAATATCGCACCAATTGAAAACTATCAAAAAAGCAGATTTATAAATATGGTTATATTAGTCTTGTTTCTGCAGTCTCCAATGGCATTGATTTATGGAAACAAGGCGAGCGATAAGCTTGGCTTTTGGATGATGATTATTATGATTGTTTTCGGCATTATTCTTAGCCAAATTGCTAGACTTAAATTTAGATATACAGTTGAAAAAGGAGAAAAAACTTATGACTAATTTAACAAATTTAATGGGAATTATTTCTATAGTGCTATTAGTATGCACAATTATATGTGGTCTATGGATTAAATTTCATCCAAAAGGTAATGATATGAGATTTCATTTTAAGCTATCACTCTTAGCAGTTATTATATCACTTTTGACAATTATACTTTTTATGTTTAAAAAATAATTATATCGATGATTAATCATATGACCTATAGAAATAAGTTATGGTCCGAATTATTGATATTTCCATTGCTCACCACTGAACCGATGTAGCACAGGCAGCGCTTCACGAAAAGAGGGGATGAGACAAATTTGGCTGAAAAGTCAATAATACTAGAAACTTTTGTGATTCGTAAGGAGTATTTGAAAAAGTACAAAAAGTATCATCCGGAGATGAAAAAAAGTGAACTATTCATTTAGCCAATCATCCGATTCTTTATAAATCCGCTCCATAGATTCTGGCATGTCAATTGCGGGAATATCTATGCTTACTTTAAAACTACTCTTTTTAAGAAAACATGAAAGATGGGCATGACTGGGCGTGTCTTGTAAGATTGTGACCTGATATTGTAAAGCTACCTCCGAAGTAGCTCTGGAAGGAATCCTTTTCATTAAAAACTTGATGGCAATTTTAGCTAAGAAGTAGGCCGTTAATATAATTTGAAATTGCATAGAATATCAATTATGAATTACACAGAAATATAATCAAACAGAGAAATTTAAATATAAATAATGAAGGTCAACAATCATGGGAAAATATCCGATTGTTGACCTTTTTTTATGGGGAAAGGGGCATGCTATTAAATCATAAAATAGAAAGTCCAAATTAAGTAGCTGCAAGTGTTTATGGTTGCTTCTTTTATTGCGTAAAAGTTTATTGAAGTTAATACAAACTTATCTTTCCATAAGAAAAAGTCACTGTTGTCAGTAGCCTCTTCCAATATTCTGTATTTAGTTTTTTCGATTATTAGCTTTTGGGAATATTACTAAAATCAGATATGTACAGCTATCGAAGTGCTTATAATCTTAGAACTTCTGACACCATATTTCTATATCTAACAATTCAACGAATTGGAATTTGGTGAGCAGTTTAACCACTTGCACATCACTAAAAACTTTATTTTAATAATTCTTAAGCTTTCTGAAATATATATCGGGGCCCTTCATCACCCATTATTCCATTTAGATGGAAACCATTTTTTTCAAGAACTCTTTGTGAGGCCTTGTTATCCGGTTCGGTTTCTGCTTCTATATAGTTTACGCCTATCTGTTCGCTTGCCCATCCTACCATTGCAGCCACAGCCTCTGTCATATAGCCACGTCCTTCATATTCTTTTTTAATCCCATACCCAATTTCAACTAGTCCGTTAGAATCCAGCCCTTTGAATGATAAATCGCCGACACTCCTGCTTGTTCCATCATTTAATTGCATATTCCATACGGCATGCCAGATTCTTTGTTCAGAATTTTGTTTACATCCTTCAAGCATTTCTGTATACTCCCGTTTTGTTTCCGTGTTCAATTCGACTAGAATCAAATTTTCCATTTCACTATCCGATAATGGATATATAGTCAAACGCTCTGTTTTCACAACATTAGCTTTCTTCATAGTTGTTGTCTCCATTCTTTATTCATACAAATTTAAATTTGTTGTTGAATTCATTATACAATAAAATCATTGGATCTCAAAATGAATCTTGACATTCACCTCATATCATAGGAGCTATCAATTTAAAGCATTCTTTTTATAAATACCTATAAAAATCTATACTGTACTCAAGGCTTCCATAATTAAATTAAAATCAATTCCTTCCACGCCTCGGTTGACGCTACAGCGCTATCCCCGTTTGATATATCAGTTATTTCCGGTACTCTTTTCAGTAGTTGGCTGTGTAGTTGTTTTAGTGGTTGGCTGTGTAGTTGCTTCAGTAGCTGGCTGTGTAGTTGCTTCAGTAGTTGGCTGAGTAGTTGCTTTAGTAGTTGGCTCGGCAGTTGGTTTCGTAGTTGGCTGCGTTGCTGTTTCAGTAGTTGGTTGTATTACAGGATCAGTTACTTTTTCGATAGGTTTTATTACAACAGCTTGACTGTGCATCTGTTCATATCTCGATGCCATTGTTTGTAGGTTACGAACTACCATTCCACGCATAGGATCTGAAATCGTAACAGTCCCGGCACTCAAATCATAACCAATCATAACAACACAATGCTCAGGAGCTGTCCATTGGATAGTTTCTCCGTTGATTTCCCATTGCTTCGTCATATAAGCGGTTTTTAAGTCCATTGTGGACCATAACACTACTGGGAAACCAGCTTCAATCTGCTGAAGTAAGGTTGAAAAACTACTATTACTATAGTTATATACTTTATGTTGACTGCCCTGTGTTTCCAAATATGAATTAGCGGCTGCAACAATTGGATTTGAATAACAACCAAACGAATATGAGTCTCTTGGATCGCCTAAGAAATAATCCCAAAAGCTTCCATCACCTAGACCACATTTTGGCAGGTATCTATCAGCCATAGTGCCCTTGTCAACGCTATATCCGAAATAATTTAAAACAGTTGTGAGTGAAGTTATTTCGCAGCCAGTTGGTAACTCAGGTAACTGGGACAAATAGGAAACTGGTAATTGAACGTTATTTGTTTTAATATTACTTTCATTGACATTTACGACTCCATCGGGTAAGTATATCTTTTCGGAATCATCATTTCCCATAACCGCATTATATACAGTTTCTTTATCATTGCTACTAACAAATGATTTCATATCATCAATTTTTGTAACTTTAGCAATAAGAGCTGCGTCTTCATCTGTTGTATCTTCACTAGTGGTTTTAGCAAGTTGTGCATCTTCAAAAGCTTTCTTTTTAGCAGCTGAATTGTCAAGGGCAAGTTCTTTGAAATTGTCCGGAAGTTGTATGGATAATACTTTGTTTCGTGAAATGCTTTGAATGGCTTCAGATTTATAACTATTTGACTTATTTAGAACCGAAAGACTATCATCTTTATGTGTATGTTGTAATAGGAATATCGCAGTGAAAATAACGACGACGGATGTGGCTAGTATAATACATTTGTTCTTTTTACTAATATTAAAAATATATTTTTTCAAAATTAAATATGCCTCCTTTTGTTTTCAATTAGATAATAACACAAAAGGTCAGTCTTCTGTACTGTTAACAGGAAAAAATGGGAAAATATTTTATAAACTTAACGCAAAGGAAATTTTTACTGTCCGGATCTATTATATATAGAAGGTATTGAAAAAATAGAATGATCAAAACAGTTAGTGAAATGAGTACAAGTGTTTTATAAGTATGCAATATGAAATGATTGTATAAAAATACAAAGATAAACAAGGCAAATTGTTGGCAATTACAAAAAAAAGTCATTTCGTTGACATGCCAATTTATGTACTGTAAGATATGAAAATAACGAATACAGTAATATTAGATTCGTTACAAGGATAGACTCATTTTGCAAATATAATGGTTGCTTATTCAGCAAATTGATAATGGTCTGAATTGACAAGAAGAATTGTGAAGAGAGGATTTATGGGAAAATTTAAAGATCTAAAATTTAATATACAGTATTCAAATATACATATCTTCTATTGGTTTATTTTGGCGGCTTCGACTATTTATGTTGTTCCGTTGTTAAGAGTAAAGGGATTTCAAGAAAGCCAAATTGGCATAATATTATCCGCAAAATATATAGGAGCGATTGTTTCACAGGTAATTATTTCTCATTTTGCAGATAAATATAGCAGAGTATTAACCTTAAAAAAAATATTAATATGTTTATGTTTCATAAGTTTACCTTTGTCTATTGTATTTTATATGAGTGATTTTAATTTTGTAATCACTATCATTATATATTTCATTTTTGGTAGTACAATTAATGGTACTATTACATATATTAATGCAATTGCAACAAGATTTATGGATATTGGAAGAACTGTATATTATAGTTATGCAAGAGGTTTTGGATCGATTGCATGGGGCGTTGGAAGTGTCATCATTAGTTATTGTGTAGAGGCTAAAAATGTTGAAATTATTATGGTTATTCAAGCAATAATGATAGTGCTTTTGATGATAGCAGTATGCATGCTTGAACCAATACCGCAAAAAAAGATTGCTCATAAAGATGAAGATGCGGTTATAGTACATTCCTATTGGTATTTATTTCGTAATTGTATAGGGTTTGATTTCTTTTTGATTGCATCAATGTTATTGTTTATTGGATATACCCTGCAAACGACATTTTTGGTTGATATCGTCAGTAAAGTAGGAGGGGGAAACGTAGAACTAGGCTATATTGAATTGGTACAGTCAATTTGTGAATTGCTTCCAGCTATATTATATATTGTAATGATGAAAAAAATGAGTACGAATAATATTTTACGAATAAGTGCTGTGTTTGCTTTTTTAATGACACTTTTTATAATGCTTTCGCAAAATGTGAATCACCTTATGTTGTTGCAAATTTGTGATATATTTGGATTTGGAATGTATTGGCCGACAAGCGTTGCGTTTGTGTACAAGGAAATTGAAAAACATGATTGGGTAAAAGGACAGGCATTGGTCAGTGTATGCTCGCTTGGAGTTGGAGGCGTGTTAGGAACAATATTAAGTGGAAATATTATGCAAGAAGTTGGCATTGATGGACTACTTAAAGTAAGTACTTTGTTAGCGGCGCTTGGAGTTGTATTCATGTTTATAGGAATGCATTTTAGCAGCCGAAAGGACTTGAAAAAAAATATGGTTGAGTCATATGTTAGTATTGAGTAAATTAAGGATAGAACAAAATTGCTAAAAGGCAAAATTACTTTATAAAGAGAAGGAGATATAAAAATGAATTATCAAGAAGTATTAGAGGAAGCAAGAAAAACAATCGGGAATTATTGTAAGGCATGTAATATTTGTAATGGAAAGGCATGTGGAAATAAAATTCCAGGACCTGGAGCCAAAGGGAATGGAGATACTGCAATTCGCAATTATGATGAATGGCAGAAAGTCAGAGTGAATATGGATACCATATGTGCAAGTGGTAAGGTGGATACTTCAACTGAGTTATTTGGGAAAAAATTTCGTATGCCAGTATTTGCAGGACCAGTAGGTGCTGTGAATCTTCATTACGGAGAAAAATATAATGATTTAAGTTATAACCAAATCCTCTTAAAAGCCTGTGCAGAAAATGGGATTGCTGCATTTACAGGAGATGGTACAAATGAAAACGTTATGACAAGTGCTACGGAAGCGATTAAAGAAGTAAATGGCATGGGTGTGCCTACGGTGAAGCCATGGAGCAAAGAAGTGGTACATGATAAAATGATGATGGTAAAAGAATCTGGTTCTTTTGCGGCAGCTATGGATATTGATGCTGCAGGATTGCCATTCTTAAAAAACTGTGTACCGCCAGCAGGAAGTAAGAGCGTAGAGGAATTAAAGGAAATCATAAGTGAATTTACGATTCCATTTATTGTGAAAGGCGTTATTACTGTAAATGGAGCTTTAAAGGCAAAAGAAGCTGGAGCAGCTGCTATTGTCGTATCAAACCATGGTGGACGAGTTCTTGATCAATGTCCTGCAACGGCAGAAGTTTTGTCAGAAATTGTAGAGGCATTAAAAAATTCTGGTGTCAAGATTTTGGTAGATGGTGGAATTAGAACTGGTGTTGATGTCTTTAAGGCACTGGCACTTGGAGCTGATGGCGTCCTAATCGCAAGACCTTTTGTAACAGCTGTTTATGGTGGAGCAAACGAAGGGGTAAAGACTTATATTGATAAAATCGCAGGAGAGCTGGAAGATGCGATGGCTATGTGCGGTGCTTACAATATCAAAGATATTACACCATCGATGATTAGAATTATGAATAGATAAAGAAGGTATTGGTTGATGGAGAAAGCATATTTATTTGCGCATTACAAAAATGCAGAAGACGAGATTGGTGAACAAGTATATTTTTGCGTGAGCAAGGATGGTTATAATTGGGAAAGTATAAATAATGGAAATCCAGTAATAGAGTGTACTAAAGGAGAAAAAGGTGCAAGGGATATTTCTATTGTTCGTACAAAAAATAATCATTTCATTATTGTAGCAACTGATTTATGCATGGCAAAGTGCTTTCAGGATAAATATGACAGTAAATGGCAAAATATTGGACGTTATGGTAGTCCATATATCAGTATGTGGAATTCAAAAGATTTGGTTAACTGGTCGGAGCAGACCTTAATTTCCCTTGGTAATGATAAGTTTGGCTGTTATTGGGGACCAGAAGTGATTTATGATGAAGAAAGAAAGAGTTATGTTATTTACTGGGCATCATCTCATCAAAGTAACGGTTTTGCAGAAAAGGCTCTGTACTATGCTAAAACTTTGGACTTTGAAACATTTTCTGAACCTACTGTTTTTTATACAAAAGAGGATGGAAGTATTGTTGACCCTAATATTTGGAAGGTAGGGAATTCATTTTACCGCGTTTTAAAAAGTAGAGCGAATCCTTTTGCTGTTATAATGGAAAAGGCAGATTCCTTATTTGGTAGTTATCATAGGGTACAGGGGTTTGATGAATGTATGAAATCTATAGATGGAAGAAATTATGAAGCTCCATTTATCTATCAGTTGTCAGATGGAAAATGGTGTATGATGCTCGATTATTTTGGTGAAAATCGTGAAATGAAGGGTTATGTACCATTTATTTTTGAAAATTTGGACGAAGGTAAATTCGTAGAGGCTTCTGAAAAATTTAGTTTTCCATATGGATTTAAGCATGGTAATATCATTCGGATTTCATTGGAAGAATATAATAGAATAAAAAATTGTTATGATAATAATGATTTATGAGGAGTTTTGATGCATTCTTGACACTTATGTTTTTTTGAAAGAAGGTAATAATATGAATGTAACGATAAATAAGTTGGTTGAGTGCATTAATGCAAAAGAGTGGAAAAAATATTACTTTGAAGAAAGCAAAAATGAAATCGTTTCGTGGATGACATTTATAACAACGGAAAATGATTTGAAATCACTTACAGGTGGAGAAATCGTAGCTATTCAGACAGATATTTATAATATTGAGAATCTAAAAGTATTATTAAACCAGTGTATAGATTATCATGCTTCAGGATTGCTACTATATCAGAGTTCGAAGTTATCTATTGAGGATAGGAAAAGTTTATATCAATTTCTTGAAAAAAGTGATTTTTTTGCTATGTTGGTTTCATCTGATGTGAATCTATTAAATACTGAAAAAAAAGTTAATGAATATATATTACGTATGAAAAATGTTGAAATTGTAGAGGAATCTTTTATTGGTGAATTTCTTTTCAAAGCAAAACGCAATGAAATGCTTTCAGGTGTTGAACATATTGAAAGTTTTGGACTTGATCCGCTAGGAAGCTATCAGATAGCTGTTGTAATGGTAAAGGTCAATCGTAATGATAGGGATAAAAGCAAGAAAGAACAGTATATTTACCAGATATTAGTGAATAGATTGAAGGATGAAAAGTCGCATGTTTATGCCATGCATTTTGGCAAGATGATGGTGATCATGATAGATGCGAAAGAAGAAGATTTTCGTGGAAACAGTAATTATGAAATGCTTTGTAAGCACTGCGAAAATGTTAGAAAACAATTTTCAGACATTGAATTGCGAGCTACAATTGGTAGGATATACAGTCCAATTACAAATATTAGAAATAGTTTTGATGAAGCATTATTCGCATTGAACATGTTTAAAATTTTCAGTAAAGATGGACAGTCAGTCATAAATTACTACAATGTTGGATTCTATCAGATTTTAAGAATTTTGCATAATACAGAGGAATTTCTAAAGTATTATACAGAAAGAATTGGACGGGTAGAGGAATATGATAAAGAAAATGGAACTGAATTGACAAATTCAATTTGGGTATTTTTGGAGAATGACTGTAATCTGAATAAAACAGCGGAAGTTTTATTTGTTCATATTAATACACTTCGATATCGTTTTGGAAAAATGGAGGAATTGACCAAGATGAGTATGAAGAGCAATACTGATTTGACAGATTTTTATATCTGCTATTATATAAAAAAATATCTTGGTATGAAAAATTCTGAAGAATTTTCCATATAAAAAAATGGCTGTCATGCTAAATACGACAGTCACTTTTTTTGTATTTATTTTGGTTACTAAAAACTGATGGTGTTGGATTAGATTTTGATAGCTGATCAGTAAATATTAAATTGCAAATTCATCAATTTCACCGGTACGAACGCGTACTGCGTGGTCAATGGTAGATGTGAATATCTTACCATCACCAATATTCTTGGTGTTCAATACTTTTAATGCTGTGTCAATTACTTCTTGTACAGGAACAGAACAGACCACTATATTTACTTCTATTTTTGGAATAAGCACAGTATGTTTTGTTACACCTTCTACAATTTTTATCAGACCATGTTGTTTGCCACAACCATTTACATTTGTTACGGTCATCCCGGTAATACCAATTGCAACTAATGCTTTTCTTAAGTCATTAAATTTTTCTTTTCTCGTTATAATTGTTATTTTTGTCATTGGGTTTAAGGAATTTTCCATTTTTGAAGCCTCCTGGATTTCATTTTTTGTTTCTAAGTTAATTGATTCTCCAGTTCTGACCGTAATGATCTGACCTGAGATATTTTCGACAAATATTTTACCATCACCTATAATTCCAGTCTGTAATTCTGGAAGAATCGCATCGATAATCTTTTGTGGAGAAAGTGAGGTGATATTAAGTTCGACCATAACCTTTGGAATTAGCATAATAGTCATTTTCCCATCCTCATCTTCATATTCAATTTGTCCTTTTTGCTGTCCATTACCTTCAACTTCTGTTACAGTCATGCCATCTATGCCGAGATCTAATAAACAGGATTGTAAGTTGGTCAATTTTTCTCGACGTGTAATGATTGTTATCTTTGAATAATTCGTAGTCATATAGCTCCTCCTTGTGTTATTTGGAATATGGTTATATTTAAAAATACCAAATTATGCAGTTTGTTACAAGGCTTTGGTTCCAATCAATATATTTTTGTTCGATCAGACAAAGGAACTGAATTTCAATTGTATGATTCTACAAGGCAGTTATAAAGCATTTAAAAATTCATTGAATAGAACGTCATTTGTACAATTGTACAAATGTTTTTGGTTTAATTTGTATTCTGTGCTATATACAGTTTAAATTTATTTTGCTAGAATTAACCTAACAAAGAGACTGAGTCGAACTTAGGAAAGTTGGATTAATATTTTGTTTTAAAGTGAATTCTAGATTATTAATAGTATTTCAACAAAGATGTTGGTGATTATATATAAAATCATTAATGTCTTTATTTTATTGGAAAGGAGTAACATAATGGATAATTCATATATGGTTGAGATGAAGAATATAACAAAGATTTTTTCAAAAGTCATCGCAAATGATAATGTTAGTCTGGCAGTAGGAAAAGGCGAAATTCATGCATTACTAGGTGAGAATGGGGCTGGAAAATCAACGTTAATGAATATGTTATACGGATTATATTCAAAAGATTCCGGAAGTATTTACTGGAATGGGCAAGAAGTGAAAATTAATACATCGGCTGAGGCAATAAGTTTAGGAATTGGTATGATTCACCAACATTTTCAATTAGTAGAAAAATTTACTGTACTTGAAAATGTAATCTTAGGAATGCGTGAAGGAAAATGGATTGAAATTCCAAAAGCAAAAGCAACAAAGAAAATTATGAATTTATCTGATATGTACGGTTTAAATATTAAGCCAAATGAGTTGGTGGAAAATCTAACTGTAGGTGAACAGCAGAGGGTCGAAATTGTAAAAGCATTATATCGTAATTCTAATTTACTGATTATGGACGAGCCTACTGCTGTTTTAACACCGCAGGAGGTTAGAAAATTATTTGATGTCTTGAATAAATTAAGAGCGGAAGGTAAATCAATTATTTTTATTAGCCACAAGTTGCCTGAAGTATTAGAAATTTGCGACAAGATCTCTATAATGCGTGATGGTAAGATGATCACAACGATTGATAATGAAAAGAGCCTTGATGCAAGGCAATTAGCATCTTATATGGTTGGACGTGAAATCAATCTGGATGTTGTTAAAAGTGAATGTAAACTGGGAGAAGTCGTATTGAAACTTAGTAATGTATGTGCGGCTTCAGAAAAAAACTCCTGTGGAATTAATGACTTTTCACTGGAGTTGCATAGAGGTGAAATAGTTGGTCTAGCAGGAGTTGATGGTAATGGACAAACAGATTTGTCTGAATTAATTATGGGACTTCGAAAATTGACAAGCGGAAAAATAGAGTTTCTTGGAGAAGAAGTCAGTAACATTGGAACTAAGGCAATGCGTGAATTATCAATTGGATACATTCCCGCTGATAGACTTCATGCGGCTATGGTGCTTGATTTTTCACTCAAAATGAATATGGCTTTGAATAAACCAGATAAAGCCCCATTTGGAAGTAAGTGGAGAATTAATAAGAAAGCTACTGGAATTTATACAAAAGAGAAAATGGAACAATTCAATGTAGTGGCATCTAGTGAAGATGAATTTGGGAAAAATTTAAGCGGTGGTAATCAACAGAAATTGGTACTTGCCAGAGAGGTTGGAGAAAAGGTGGATTTAATCATAGCAGTTTATCCAACAAGAGGGTTGGATATTGATGCTACGCATTTTGTCTTTGATACGATGCTAAGGGCAAGAGATAATGGAAGTGCTGTATTGTATATATCAACGGAATTGGAAGAGATTTTACAAATCAGCGATAGAATTGGAGTGTTATACGAAGGCCAGCTAAATGGCATTATGCCAGGTGATGGAGCAGAGGCAACGACAATAGGCCTTTTGATGGCAGGTCAGAAAGAGGAGGAAGGTATGCATGCAAAAATATAAATTTTCTAGACAAGCGATCATATTAAAAATTCTCAAATTTAGTCCAGTTATTGGTGCATTTCTAGGCTTGGTGGTTGCTGCTTTGTTTTTAATGCTTTGGAAAATCAATCCGATTGAATTTTTTACGGAATTGATAAAAGGTGCTATAGGAAGTAAAACAGCAATTGGAAGTACATTAAATCGTGCGACTCCATACATGATTGTGGGTGCGGCTACTGCAATTGCATATAAGGCAGGGGCGCAGAATATGGGTCAAGAAGGCCAGGTATTCATGGGCGGACTTGGAGCTGGTATGGTAGCAGTTCTTCTTCCACATATCCCATCTCCATTTGCTTTAGCATTTGCATTAATTGGTTCCATGGTATTTGGTGCTTTATTTGCGGGTATTGCAGTCCTTTTTAGACTGGTAAAAGGAGTCAATGAAATTCTTTCTACATTGATTTTAAACTATATAGGAACTTTAATCGTTTCGGCATTAATTATTGGACCATTGAAATCATCAACTAGCTCCAGTTATCCACATACGGATAGTTTTGGAAAACAGTTCCTCTTAATACAGTGGAAAAGTTTTGGATATCTACATGCAGGTATTTTTATTGCATTACTAGTTGTTGCTGGCGCAAGTTATTTCCTATGGATTCATCCAGCAGGACTTCGTTTGCGGATGGCAGGATCTTCTCCACTTGCCTGTAGAACAGCAGGAGGAAATCCTAAGAAAATCTTTGTAAGAGCAATGCTTGCGTGTGGCGCATTAAGTGGTCTTGCTGGTGGTATCGAATTATTAGGGAAATACAATAACCTACGAAGTGGGTATGCAACTAGTCTTGGATGGGATGCATTAATTGTAGCGTTATTAGCAGGATTAAATCCGAATGGAGTTATTCCGGCAGCTGTTTTCTTTGGAGCTCTTTATACTGGTATTAATTCAATGCAAAGAACACTTGGGGTTCCAAGCGCCCTGTTAAGTCTGATTAAAGGCTGCATTATGGTATTCATCATATCAGGTACTGCGTTACAGCAGTATATGAAAGTAAAACCTAAAATGGTGAAAAAGGAGGTAGCAATTAATGAATGAGTTAGTATTATATTTAAGTTCTGCAATTCGATTATCAATTCCAATACTTTTAGCAGCAATTGGCGTGTGTTTCTCTGAAAAAGCGGGAGTCTACTGCATGAACGCAGATTCTAGCATGCTTAGTTCTTGTTTCATAAGTATAGTGGTAACTTTGGCAACAGGAAATCCATGGTTAGGATGCATAGTGGGCATACTAGTAGGCGGACTGTGCGCAGCATTATTTTCTATCTTTGCTGTTAAGTTGGGTGCGAATCAGTGTCTTGTAGGATTGGCATTTAATTTTATGGTAATTGGATTAACCAGTTCGTTGCTAAGACTATTTTGGAATACTAATGGTATACCACATATAGCGGGACTAGATGAAGTTGCAATCCCCGGGTTAAGTACAATTCCAATCATTGGACCGATTTTCTTTAATCAGCCTATTCTTACTTATGTTGTATATTTTATCGTACCAATTAGTTGGTATGTGATGTTTAAAACCACATGGGGTTTGAAAATCAGATCAGTTGGAGAAAATCCAAGATGTGCTGATACGTTAGGAATAAATGTTATTAAAACAAGAATCGTTTCTGTTATTGTAGGCGGGTTATTCTGCGGATTTGGAGGAGCGGTACTGTCAATTCAACAAGTGCAAACCTTTACAGAGGAAATGTCTGGTGCTCGTGGCTGGATGGGAATCATTGCAGCATATTTTGGCGGTTGGAGTCCAATTGGAGCAGCCGGTGCATCATTTATATTTGGATTGGCTGAAGCATTAGAAAAACGTATTCAATTACTGGATTTTATCAATTTATCCTCTTATGTCATTCAGATGTTCCCATATATTGCAGCGCTAATTGTTATTTTGTTAACAGGAAGTTCAAGAAGACATCCTGCAGCAATGGCTAAATTTTATGAGAAACAATAATAAAGTATATAACCTATTATTAAAATGAAAAAATCGAAAATCAAAGGAGAAAAAATATTATGAAAAAATTATTATTATATTTACTATGTGTGTGTGTGTTAGGTACGACGCTTATCGGTTGTGGTAGTTCAAAGAAAAATGATGCAAACGGCGAGACGGGTAGCTCAACTCCCAAAATCGCATTATTACTTCCTGGTAGTGCAAATGATGGAAGTTTTAATCAAAAAGGATATAATGCATTGCTTCATTTAAAAGATTTAGGATATGAAGTTACTTATTCTGAAAAAGTTAGTGCAGCTGATCAATTACAGTCATTACGTGAATATGCAGGAATGGGCTATAACATAATTATTGGATGGGGTTCTCAGTTTGATGATGATATGTTAATTGTTGCTGATGAATTTCCAGATATCCAGTTTGTTGTTGGCTCTGGTACTGTAGGAAATGATAAAAACTGTACATCCATTTATGTATCCGGTGCGCATCTAGGATATGGTTATGGATATCTAGCTGCAAGTGTAACAAAAACAAATAAAGTTGCATTCATTGGAGCTAATCAGGGAAATCAAGCTTATACAGATGAAGTTTGTGGGTTTATTCAAGGCGCTAAAGCAGCAAATGCAAAGGTTGAAGTAACAATCTTATATGTGGCTAGTTATTCTGATGTTGCTGAAGCAGAAGAAACTACAAAACTCTGTGTTCAAAAGGGATGTGATGTAATATTTGGTGATATTTCTGAAGGATATAGCGGCGTATTAAATGTTGTAAAAGAGAATAATTTATATACATTTGGACGTAATGCTGCGAATGTAGCTGATTATCCAACTGGAATTATTGCATATATTGAAAATAATTGGTCAACTAAGTTGGAAGATGTTGTTAACCATTATAAAAGTAGCGGAATGTTAACAGGTGTTACAGAAGTTGGATTTGGTACAGTTGTATCAGGTTGGGTATATAAATATGACGATCAAAATTCTATGAATCCTAAATTGATTACAGCAGATATTGCACAAAAATTTCAAACACAGGTTGTAGATAAATTTACGAAGGAAGGTTATAAACATAACTTTACGGCAGCTAACGCAAACCCAGGAGTCTATTAAAAATTACTGAGATAGGATGGAAGATGTCTGCAGCGTTTGTGCTTCAGACATCTTTTAAAAGGAAAGAAAAGATGGATAAACTTAAGAACAAAGTAGTGATTATAACTGGCGGAACATCGGGAATAGGGTCTGTAACAGCAGAACGTTTTGCGTCAGAAGGCGCAATCAGTTGTATTTTAGGAAGAAATCAGAAAAAAGCAAAAAAAATTGTTGAAAAAATCCGACAGATGGGAAATCAGGCATACTTTTTTACATGTGATATTACTTTAGAGGAAGAAATTCAAAAGACAGTTAAGGAAATATATGAACAGTTTGGAAAAATTGATGTTTTATATAATTCGGCAGGAATCAGCCCAGCAGGAGATGTGGTAACAACATCATTTCAGGACTTTAAAAATGTTATGGAGACAGACTTATATAGCATATTTTTGACAAGCCATATTGTAATCCCTTATATGGAAAAAGAAAATGGTGGATCTATTATAAATATTGCAGGAACATATGGAGTTCGTCCGGTACCGAATAAAGTCGGTTATGCTTGTGCGAAAGCAGGTGCACTTAGCATTACAAGAAGTGTGGCAATTGATTTTGCAAGAAAAAATATTAGATGTAATTCCATTAGTCCCGGTTTTGTAGAAACACCATTAAATGATGGATTTGATGGTGAAAGAAGAGACAACTTTCTTGAAAAATATCAACCAGCAGATTTCATTATTCAATCTGAAGATATTGCAAATGCAGCTGTATTTTTGGCCTCAGAGGAAAGCCGTGGAATTACTGGACAAAATATTGTTGTAGATGGTGGCTCAGAAGCCTGTCTGTATTATCTACACAAAAAGGATTAGGGTGGATTAAAATGATTAGTGGAAAACGGCTTATGAATCGATTGGAAGAAATTTATGCATGTGGAGAAAAGAAAGATAATACACATACACGAATTGCATTTTCTGAAGAAGATATTAAGGGTAGAGAATTATTTAGCAAGTACTTGAAGGAGCTCGGATATAAGCCTTATTTGGATGAAGCCGGAAATTTGATTGCAAGGCTAGATGGTTTGCGCAATGATTTACCTCCAATTATAATGGGATCCCATCTGGATACTGTTCCAGATGGTGGAAAATATGACGGGGTATATGGATGTGTAGGAGCCTTAGAGGTAGCTGAAGCCCTAGTGGAAGATGGAAATAAGTTAGACCATCCGATTGAAATTATTGTTTTTTCTGATGAGGAAGGAATTTGTTTTGGCAAGGGATTGCTAGGAAGTAATGCCATGAGTGGTTTGCCAATGGAGGGATTTTCTGAAAAGGATCTTAGCATAGATGGTAAGGTCAGAAAAGATGTATTTGGAAATTACGGATTTTGCGTTGATACAATGACAAAAGCTGCAAGAGAAAGAAGTGCTGTTCACTGTTTTATTGAAATGCATGTAGAACAGGGAAGAATTTTGGATAAAGCGAATAAAAGTATTGGTGTTGTAACGGCGATTGCAGGGGTAAAACGTTATGAAGTAACGGTTGTTGGAGAAACAAACCATTCTGGATCTACGATGATGAGTGACAGGAAAGATGCATTGGTTGCAGCAGCCGATTTTATTAGTAACGTGCCAAAGATTGTAAATCAGTATGGCAGTATGTTTGGAGTGGGAACAGTTGGTAAAATCAATGTAACACCAGGATCAATGAATGTCATTCCCGGCACCTGCCAGTTTAGCTTGGAAATTCGAGAGCAAACAAAGGAAAAATTGGATTTGCTGGAAAAGCAGCTTTTTGAATATTTAAAGAAAGCATGTTATGAGACGAAACTGGACTACAAAGTGAAAACAGTTGCAGATTATGAACCAGCTCCAATGGATGAAAGAGTGATTCAAAGCTTACAAAACATATGTGAGAATGAAAAAATTGAATATCAAAAATTACCAAGTGGTGCATTTCATGATGCAATGTTTATGTCAAGGACATTTCCAACAGGGATGATTTTTGTACCAAGTGTCAAAGGAATTAGTCATGCACCAGGGGAATATACCAAGCTAGAAGATCTAGAAAATGGTTGTAACTTGTTGTTCAAGTTGGTTCAGGTTTTAGATAAAATAAATTTTGATTGATAGGTGATGAATTATGAAAGATATGATTTATGCTCCAGCGTATTTCTGGGATGGTATTTCTGATATAGCACAAAAGCAGATGGCAGTTGTTGTAAGTAAAGAAAAAATCCAACTTGTAGGTACTATATTAGAGGTACAAAAACAATATCCAGATATTCAAATTGGTTATTATGATAATTGGCTAATGATACCGTCTTTTACCGATGCACATGATCATGGAAGGGCAGTGTCTCCAGTTGGCTATTCGGTTTCAGACAGATGCCTGGAAATGTGGCTACAGGATTTAGGAAAAATTCCAGCCGTACCACATTATCTAGCAACATATTATGACGGATTAAATTTGGCTGCTTCTGGAGTTACTACAGTTTTACATAGTCATAATCCGAATAAATGGAGCAATCTGCAAGAGGAATTGGTGGATGCAGCAAGAGGTTATAATGAAGCCGGAATTAGGTGTATTATTTGTCCTCCATATATCGACCAGAATAAAGGCGTATATGATAAAAGGCAAGAATTTATTGCGTCATTACCAAAGACCATAGGAGAAAAATTTTCCAGTGGAATTCATGATCAGATTTTTACTTTGGATGAATATTTTAAAATGATTGCACAATTAAGAAAAACACTGCAGCTTCAGATTGAAAAAGAGATGGTAGAAATACAACTTCATCCAAATGGTGGACAGTGGTGCTCCGATACTGCTTTGCTTGCCATGAAAGAATATGCAATCACCAATGATATGCGCATTCATATGCATTTGTTGGAAACGAAATATCAGTATATATATGCACAGAGAAAATGGGGATGCAGTTTTATCCAGCATTATAAAGAAATAGGATTTCTTGGTCCATGGGTCTCCTTTGCACATACTGTTTGGTTGACAAAAGAAGATATGAAAATATTGGCAGAAAGTGGAGCAATGATTGTTACGAATCCATCTTCAAACCTTCGATTAAAAAGCGGTACCGTTCCTCTAAAATCGATAATAGAAGCAGGAGTGATTGTAGGACTAGGTTTGGATGGATGTTCTTTTGATGATGATCAAGATTATCTTCGAGAGATTCGTGTTGCATGGTTTAATATGGAAGTAACTGGCGTTGATGGTGGAATTGACAAA
>Ga0302173_10000126_pt1 | contig 39606 bp, 22 predicted proteins | sample I_Fen_N3_1_FD_198785 | JGI IMG/M metagenome (GOLD analysis project Ga0302173, IMG submission 198785) | Peat permafrost microbial communities from Stordalen Mire near Abisko, Sweden - I_Fen_N3_1 | ecosystem: Environmental > Terrestrial > Soil > Wetlands > Permafrost | place: Sweden: Abisko... | reverse complement strand
TTTCCTTCTAATGGTAACATCGTACCTTTATGTGTACCAGTTGATACAAGTACTGAATCATAACCCTTTTCTAATAAACTCTTTGGCGCATCAACTTTAGTGTTAAGAACAAGTTCTATACCTTCTTTCAATATACCAGCAATTTCCCTATCAAGTAATTCATCTGGTAAACGGTATGCTGGGATTCCATAACGACATTGTCCTCCAGCTTTTTCGTTTTCTTCAAACACAGTAACTGCATGTCCTTTTTTCGCTAAAAAGTAAGCTGATGTTAATCCTGCTGGACCTGCACCTATTACTGCTACTTTTTTGCCTGTTGGTTCTGATCTTCGTGCTCTGCTCTTCCATGAATCATCAAGCTCTGATGATGCTGCTTTCTTTAATTTACATACTGAAATTGGATTTTCAAATTCATTTCTCTTACAATTATCTTCACATACATGGTTGCAAATACTTCCAAGAGTTTCTGGGAATGGAACTTTTTCACGTATTACTGCTGTTGCTTTTACAAATTCTCCATCTTTAATATAACGAATATACCTTGGAACATCTGTATGTGCTGGGCAGGCAGCTCTACAAGGTACTACTGAATCACTATATGAAACATCTTCTTTCATAATACCAACGGAATCCATAATTGAACCTGTTGGACATACTTCTATACAAGCACCACAGAATTTGCATCCTGCTTCTTCAAGAGATACTCCTCCATCAGTTCCTACACTGATACCATCTTTTGTTCTTTGAAAATCTAAGACTTTAGCACCTCTTAATTCTCTACAAGCTCTGATACATCTTCCACATCTAATACATCTTGTAAATAAATGATCAACTAATGGATTACTTGAATCATTTGCAACTACTCTTGATTTTTTCCTCCACTTTTCTGCGCTAACTCCCATATATTGATACAATGATTGTAATTCACATTTACCATACTTCGGACATCCCGTGCACTCTGCTGGATGTGTTGCAAGTATTAATTCCATAGCCATTTTTCTTGTTTTATCAGCCTTCTCAGAACTAACTTTTACTACCATACCTTCTTGTACTGTTGTTTTGCACGCAGGTACAGCCTCCTCGATCCCATCTACTTCTACTGAACATAAACGGCATCCTCCTACTGCTTCTAAATCTGGATGCTTACATAAATGTGGAATATAAACTCCTGCTTCAAGAGCAGTATCTAATACTGATTGGCCCTCTTTTACATCTATTTCTTTACCTTCCAAAATAATCTTCATTGAATATTCCTCCTTGTAAAATTAGCCACATAAAGCAAAATAACAAGTCCAATAGACTAGCATATTGACTTGTTATTTTTTTGATTGTGCCTAATGTACTTAGCAGGCAATCTTATTTAATTGCCTGCTAAAATACTTTATGTTTATTATTATAATTAGAAAACTTACCAACACTTATTTATTAATTAAAAGTCACTTAATTCTGCTGATGCATTTTCTCCTGCAATACGTCCACTATTTAAGCAGAAGCCCATTGTATTTCCTGATAAAATAAATGGATAACTATCTCCAAAAATATTACAAGCATCTGTACCAACAGCATATAATCCTTTGATTACTTTATAATCTTGTGTCATAACTTCAGTCTTATGGTTAATAAGAATACCACCTAAAGAACCATAAGCTCCAACATTTTGACGACAACAATAGAAAGGTCCTTTTTCAATTGGTTGCATATATTGTCTCTCTTTTTCAAATAACTCATCATATCCTTCAGCACACATATCATTGTATTGTTCTACTTGTTCTACTAAACCAGCTACATCAATACCTGCATTTTTTGCTAATTCTTCAATAGTATCTCCTTGAGCTATTGACTCATATCCAGCTTCAAGATCTCTTTCCCATTCTTCATCAAAATGATCAAATAAATCATGTGGATGTACGTGCGATACCATATCTGAACCTTTTTTCTTGTATTTCTTAAGCATCTTGTTATCAAATATTGAATAAGCTACACTTCCAGGTTGTGTTGTAATTGCATTTCCAGTAAATGTTGTATTTCCAATTTGATCTTCTGGCATAAATCTTTGTCCAAGCTTATTTACCCATAAACATGGTTGACGGAATGCTCCATCAAGTACAAAGTGATTCATATTATCTGGTAATTGGTACATTAATTCCATACTACATGGTGTATGACCTGCACCTGCTTCCCAAGCCATTTGGATACCATCACCCTTCATACCTGGAATAGCAAAGTTAAAGATAGTTTTTCCAAATTCGTAACCAGTCTCGTCTTTAATCATTTTAGGATTATCTCCAAATCCACCTGTAGCTAAAATAACTGATTTACCTCTTGCTTCGATTTCTTCACCATCTTTATTTTTTGCTAAAACACCTACAGCTTGACCATTTTCCATAATGATCTTACTAACAGGAGTTTCATAAATTATTTCAACACCTAATTCTGCTGCTTTTTCTGTCATTCTCTTTGTCATTGTAGTTGCTGCACGAGGACCTGGTGCTCCACCGCCTTCTGGTTTTACAACGTGCCATGTGAACTCACCATCAGAATATGCTCTTGTATTTTCTGGTGCACTGAAAGCTCTTTGAGCACCAGCAAACTCAACCCCCATATCCATAAGCCATTCAATAGTATCTCCTGATTTAAAATAATAGTCACGAACCATACGAGCATCTACACGGTAATGTGTAAAGTACATATGCTTTCTAAAAGCTTCCCCTGGAGTAAGTGAAACCATTTGATTCTTTTGAATTGATGATCCTATACCAAGTGGACCCATTCCCATATTCGCTGCTCCACCTGTTGTATTTGATTTTTCAAATACAGTTACTTTCACACCATTTTCTGCTGCTGAAATAGCTGCCGCTAACCCCGAAAGACCTGCTGCTACTACAATAATATCCGATTCTATATTTTTCATTTTAATTCCTCCATTATCTTAGTATTTAATTTTTTATCTTTCTGGTTTAGATGCTGTAATAAAGTTCTTATAATTTTCTATACGTTGTTTATAATCATCTGATTTCTTTAATTCCATGCTTATTGCAACAGTCTTTTTAATATCTTCTGCATGAATAAACTTTCCAGATAAAGTATCGTGAGCATGTTCTAATTGTTCTTCTGGGAATTCAAATCTTACTTTACCATCAACAATTTTAACGTCACCTTCAATACCGCACATACAACAAACAGCATGTGTAGAGTCTCTATCTAAGAAGAAATTTCTGCTATGGCAATGTGGACAAACCCCTTCTTCCCCTTTATAAGAAGCATTTTCAATATCTTGTGCTGCTTTTGCAAGATTAGCACCTATTTCATGTACTCTTAAAACTTTATCTTTATCTACAACAATACCTGTAGACCAAGGAAATACTTCATTATCTATAACTTTCCACATTGGAGTTAAAGCTTGTATTGCTGAATCACATTGGAATCTTGTAACCCAATCTGAACCTCCAATACCTATGTAAGAAATTACTTTATCCTTTAATATTCTTGGATCTGGAGCTTTACCACCTGTTGCTTCTGCAATTTTAGTTGCTACAACATTATTTCCTCTATCCATTCTTGGTCCAAAACGATCTCTAATTGCAAGGAACATACTTGGAGTACCTTTGCAGAAAATTGGATTTGCAAAAATTATTCCATCTGCATCTAACATCTTATCTAATAGCCAGTCAAAATCATCTTTTAATACACATATATTTCCTTTTCCTGACATAAGTGAATTGACACACGCTGTACAACCAGTACAATGTTTTATATCTAAATCTAATAGATGCACAAATTCAACCTCTGCACCCATTTCCTTTGCTGCCATTAAAGCTTCCTTACACATAGCATCATTATTGCTGTCTTTTCTTCCACCTGAAATTCCTAATATCTTCATATCTATACCTCCATTTATTTAATGTAATTATTTACATCGCTTTGTTATTATTTTAACATTTGACAATTTTATAAAAAATCTATTCTTATATTTTATTAACTACATGTTCATATTCAGTTTTAATAATAAAATAATCATTTTATTATTTTAAATAAAATTTTGCAGTTAAAATATTATAATTTTGCAGTTTAATTTTTATTTTAGTTTTTTATATGCTATAATTTCTTTTCAATAGTGATATAATTTTATTAAGGCACAATCAAAAAATAACAAATCCATTGTAACTTTGGACTTGTTATTTAGGCACAATCAAAAAAATAACAAGTCCATCTGCTAGCCTATTTTCCATTATAAGGAAGCTCGACTCGTATACACTCACTGAGTAAGTGATTCACAAAAAATCATAGATTTTTGTTCTCTACTCACGTCGGCAGATTGCACTAATAGCTCGCTATGAGCACAATCCACCTCCTTGCCTAATGAAAAATAGGCATGGCATTTTGGACTTGTTATTTTCTTTCATGTGCCTTATTTTCATATGATTAACCTTTAGAATTTTGTCATTACTTTTTATTATGGAGGCATTTTATGAATATAAATCATGAACTTGTAAATTTTAAAACCTCTTCGCTTATGAGTTTTTCTGTACTTGCCATTGAAAATTTAGAAAGGTATTGGCATCAAAGTATAGAATTACTATATGTATTATCTGGCAGTGCTCAAGTTCATTGCCGTAGCACTCAATATAATTTACATGAAGACGATATTATTCTTGTAAATATGTTTGATGTTCATTCAGTATCTGGTAACAAATGTGAAGTATTATCTTTAAAAATTGATATTTCTGCATTAGATCCTGAAATTTCTCATTTTTCTCAAAAACGATTTAATTGTAATTCATCTATAGAATCGGATAAGACAAAATTTATTCCATTAAAACGGCTTCTTGCTTTAATTGTAAAAGCTAATGCTAATCCAGAAGATAATATTGAACTCTTAAATAAATCCTATATTTATGAATTACTATATATATTAAGTACTTATTTTAAAGTGGAAGATACGACTAATTATAAAGATGCAAATAAAAACTCAGAAAGAATAAAAAATATAATAACTTACATAAATAAAAATTATAGAGAAAAAATTTCCTTAAATGATTTGGCAGATACCTTTTATCTGTCTACACCTTATATTTCAAAAATTTTCAAGGAACTCATAGGTCTTAGCTTTAGTGATTATTTAACAGAAATAAGACTTTCTAGTGCAGTAAAAGATTTAGCTAGCCCAACTTCAAAAATTGAATATGTTGCTGAAAAGAATGGATTTCCCAATACACGTTCCTTTGTTACAGCCTTTAAAAATAAATATAATTATCTCCCAAGTAAGTATATTAAAAAAGTAACTAGCAATTATTCTAGTAAAAAAAGTAGCATGACGGAAAGTGTTAATTATTTTGCTTTAAATCATAACACTTCCTTTAATCGTTTAGTAAATTATCTTCCAAACAGTGGTGTTATAGCAGATGTAAATAAATCTAATACTACAATTTATGAAATAGATCCAATTGATACATCTATAAAAGGAGTTCACTTAAAGCATACTTTTAAAACTCTTGCTTGTATTGGAAACGCTAAAAGTATATTAATTTCTGAGAATCAACATATTCTTCGTGAGATGCAGCAGGATATCGGATTTAAATACATACGCTTTCATGGATTACTTAATGATGAAATGATGTTTTATTCTGAAAATGAAAATGGTAATCCAGAACTATGCTTTACTTATATTGACTTAGTAATTGATTTTCTTCTTTCAATTAACTTAAAACCTTTTATGGAACTTTCTTTTATGCCAAAAGAACTTGCAAATGATCCTAATCGCACAATGTTTTTTATTAATTCTGTTATTAGTCTTCCAAAAAGCATGGAAAAGTGGAATTACTCTATTGGAGAACTAATTAAACATTTTATTTTACGCTATGGAAAAAATGAAGTCGAGTCTTGGCCATTTTTCCTTTGGAATGAACCAGATTTCACAAAAATGTTTGGATTTGAAAATAGGAATGATTTTTTCAACTTTTATAAAGAAACATATAAAACTGTAAAGAATATTCTTCCAAGTATTTGTTTTGGAAGTTCCCCAGTTTTTGTTGAAACACTAACAGGGTCAAATGACTGGCTAGATACCTTTATGGATTTTTGTAAATCAAATGATTGTTTACCTGATTTTATAAATATGCATTTTTATCCAATGAATTTATTAGGATTAGATGCTACCACCATTTCACAAGAAGCTCATATAAAAATGCGAAGATATCTTGTATATACTGAATCTGAAAATGCTTTAAAAGAAAATATTAAATGTATAAAAAAAAGACTTAAGGAAAATGATTGGAAGACTAATAAACTATACTTAACTAGCTGGAACTCTTCAATATCGCATGCTGAGCTATTAAATGATACTGTATATAAAGCGGCTTATATTGCAAAAAACATCTTAGAGAATTATGATTCTCTTGAAAGTTTTGGTTATTGGCAAATATCAGATTTCACTGAAGAAGTAAAGATGAGAAATCAATTATATCATGGAGGTCAAGGCATTTTTACCTATAATAGAATAAAAAAATCTCACTATTATGTTTTTGAAATGCTTAATAAACTTGGTGATAAACTACTTGAAAAAGGAGATGGCTTCTTTATAACTACATATGGAGGTTCAATTCAAATAATCTTATATAATTATCAGCATTACTCAAAATTGTATGCAGCTGGTGAAATGTTTGATATGACTTTCAATAATAGATATACACCTTTTCCAAAACCACATACGCTAAAAGTGATTCTTCCACTTACAAACCTTTCTAAGGCTGATTATCTATTAACAGAAACTATTGTAAATAAAGACTATGGAAGTTCTTTTGACAAATGGATTGATCTAGGTGGACTGCCCTTAGAAAACAAAAGTGATATTGAATATTTAAAATCTGTATCTGTTCCAAGAATCCAGAAAAAAATACTTACTACAGCAAATGATCTTTTAACAATTACCGCTGAATTAGAACCTCATGAAGTGCGCTTAATAGAAATTAAACCTCTTTATAAGAATCAGTTTTAATTGCTTATATAACTAGGTTTTAAAACTTAATTTTTTAGTCATAAAAAAGCTGCTACAAAGGTAACTAAGTTAGTTTTGTAGCAGCCACTAATTATTCATCATTACATATATTAGGCACAATCAAAAAAATAACAAGTCCATCTGCCAGACCATTTCCCATCATAGGGAAGCTCGACTCGTATACACTCGCTGAGTAAGTGATTCACAAAAAATCAAAGATTTTTGTTCTCTACTCACGTCAGCAAAATGCCATAATAGGCTTGCTATGATGTCACTTTGCTTCCTTGCCTGATGAAAAATAGTCATGGCAGCTTTGGACTTGTTATTTCTTTTCATGTGCCTTAATTACTCTTGGCCTACATAATCAAACCAGTCAAAGTCAGCAATATTATCACTAACATTACCATTACTGCTTGCAAATAAACCTATATAAGTCCCAACAAAACCACCTGCTACATCTGAACTTAATATTCTTCCATCTATATTTTCTGCCAATAATTCCATAGCATCTATCGTTAATCCATAGTAGAAATTGTAGTCTTGGCCTCTAGCAGTTACTTTTAGATAAATTACTTCTGAACTAAAAACTTTAGTTGCAAGTTTACTTTCTATATTCTCATAATTGAAAGTTGCAGTTCTAAAATCAAGATTAATTTTAGATATACATTTAATTAAACGAATAACCTTTTGTCCATCCTCTATTGAATATTCTAATCTAAACTGATGATTATCATTTTGAACTAATGCAATTCCTGCTGTTTCATACTCATTTTTAGGATTAAATTCCATCTTGGTACAAGCTTCAAAACTTATATGTTGCTGACGTCGTGCTACAAAGCTAGGACTCTCATCATTTCCTTCTTTTTTATAATCTTTAAATGGACCAAATGGTGGTGGAGTAAGAACATCAAGCATACCTTCTGATCTAACCTTTAATCTAAGAAATCCTGATTTTTCTGTTAAGCTCCAGAATGGTTCTTTTGGTGTACGAATGGTATTCCATTTGTAATTTAAAACTTTATTATTAAAATCATCTCTGATTTCAGATTGATCTACAAAAGAGGTTGGTAAATTAGGCATAGGATATGTGAATTCTATTTTCCCAGTTCCTGGACTTACTATTGGCCATTCATCTTCCCAAGTTACTTGAATTAAAAAGGTTTCCCTTCCTAGATTTTTATAATCGCCTCCATAAGGACGAGAAGCAAGAGCTACCATATACCATTCACCATTTTGAGTTTCTACCAAATCTGCATGTCCTGCATTCGTGATAGAATAACCTTTTCCAAGATGTCTATGAGTTAATATTGGATTTCCTGGATTTCCTTCATAAGGTCCTAAAATGTTTTTACTTCTTGCAATAGTAACTGAGTGATAATGAGTTGTCCCACCTTCTGAAATAAGTAAATAATAAAAGTCATTAACCTTGTATATATGTGGTCCTTCAACAAAACTTGCATTTTTCAAGGCACCTTTCCAAAGAATGTGACTTTTACCTTTAAGTTTCATATAATTTAAATCAATTTCTTGAAGCCAAATTTCGTGATCACCCATATACTCTGGATTTTCTGAAGTCCTAGTTCCTGTATAATAGGCTTTACCATCCTCATCAAAAAATAGAGATGGGTCAATTCCATCTGCATCCTTAAGCCAATAAGGATCGGACCAAGGCCCTTTTGGATCCTTTGCAGTTACAATGAAATTTCCTCCATTACTCATATTTGTAGTTATAACATAAAATAATCCCTCATGATATCTTATAGTCGGTGCAAATATTCCCCCTGAATAACCTGATCCATCTAAATTTAACTGTGATTCTTTATCTAAAACATGCCCTATCTGTTCCCAATTTACAAGATCTGTACTTTTAAAGATTGGTATTCCTGGGAAGAAAGCAAAACTAGAGTTAATCATATAATATTCTTCGCCCACACGGCATATGGATGGATCTGGATAAAATCCTGGCAGTATAGGATTATTAAAAAGTTTTTTGTTGTTAATTTCTATATTCATTTTAGTCTACTCCTTCTAACTTTTATAAATAATATAAGTAATATTTATTATTTAAATGCCACACTATTATCCAATTTAGTTTCATTAGTTAATTGCATATCATCCTTAAAAATGCACCTAAAATATTATTGTTCTTTCAATATTTCAGATGCATTTAATTTCTATTTTATTGAATGTTCATCAACTCAACTTCTGTTTCTAAACATTCTTTTAAACTTCCACCAACATAAATTTTAAACTTGCCCTCTTCTACAATATACTTCATATTGTTATCATAGTAACCTAACTCACTTACTGGAATTGTAAAATCTACTGTTTTACTTTCTCTCTTTTCTAAAGTTACCGTTTTAAATGATTTTAGTTCTCTTACTGGTCTAACTCTTTTAGCTACAACATCTTGAATATATAACTGCACTGTTTCCTCTCCAGCCATTTCTCCTGTATTTGTAACAATAATAGAAGCTTTTAATTGATTTTCTAATATCTCAGCTTTTAAATCCGAATATTCATAGCTTGTATAACTTAACCCATGACCAAAACTATATACTGGCTCTAAAGGAATATCTAAATATTTCGAAGTAAATTTAGACTTTCCACCCGGACGCCCTGTAGATGGATGATTATAATAACAAGGACATGCACCAGAACTTTGAGGGAAAGTTACTGATAATTTACCACTTGGATTATATAATCCAAGCAAAATTTCTGCTACTGCATTACCTGTTTCTATTCCACCATGCCATGCTTCTAAAATTGCTGGAACATGTTCAGAAGCCCAAGAAATTGCTAGTGGTCTTCCATTAACCAATACTGCTACAACTGGTTTACCAGTTGTAACTAAAGCTCTTAATAATTCCTCTTGTTCAATTGGTAGTGAAATATCCGCTCTACTTGCTGCTTCTCCAGACATTTCTTTTGTTTCTCCAACTACAGCTACAATAACCTCTGACTGATCAGCTATATTTTTTATCATCTCTAAGTCTACTTTGTTATCCTTAATACAAGAATCATATGTTAAGTTATCAAAGTTTGTTTTCATTCCTTCTAATATACTAATGCAATCTTCATCACGACCATTGATTGCCCAAGCTCCAAGCATTTGTCCCTTGCTTTCTGCTAAATTTCCAACTAATCCAATTTTCTTATTTTTACTTAAAGGAAGAACACCTTCATTTTTTAAAAGTACCATTGACTTTAAAGCTGCTTCTTTTGACTTTTTTCTAAATTCAGGCTTTAGAGTTGTCTTTTCTTCTTTCTCTTTATTTGTTTGATATGGATTCTCGAATAATCCTTTTTCCATTTTTAGTTTTAAAACCTTATATGCTGCATTATCGATATAAGATTCTTCTACTTTACCTTCATCTACTAATTCTTTTAGATAGCTGCTATAACTTTTTGATGACATATCCATAGTTATACCTGCTTCTATTGCAAGTTTAGCTGCTTCCTTTTGATTTTCTGCAAATCCATGGTCAACACATTCTGCTATTGCATTGGCATCACTAACTAGCAGCCCATCAAATCCACATTCTTCTTTTAATATATCCTGTAATAAATAATTATTTACTGTTACTGGCACTCCATTTACATCATTAAAAGAAGGCATTATACTTGCTAAACCTGCATCAATTGCAGCCTTAAATGGTGGCAAATACACTTCATGTAATTTTTGCATTGACATATCAGTAGTATTATAATCTCGTCCACTTTCTGCTGCACCATAAGCTAAAAAATGCTTAGCACAAGCAAGCAGTCTATCTTCCTGTGCAGGATTATCACCTTGAAAGCCTTTAACCTTTGCCCTAGCAAAAACACAATTCAAATATGTATCTTCACCAGCACCTTCACTGATTCTTCCCCATCTAGCATCCCTCGCTACATCTATCATAGGAGCAAAAGTCCAATGAATCCCTGAAGCTGTTGCTTCTTTTGCAGACATTTCAGCAGTTTCTTCCCATAGCTTCTCATCAAATGCACAACTTTCTGCAAGTGGAATTGGATATACTGCACGCATTCCATGAATTATATCTGCTCCAAATATAAGAGGCACCCCAAGACGTGACTCCTCTAATGCAATTTTTTGAAGATAATTTATCTTTTCCGCACCATACAATCCATTGAAAGAACCTATTTTTCCTGCTCTAACCTCATCTTCTCTCAAATCCTCTTTTGCTGTACTCATAAGCTTATGAAATTCTGCCTCGCTTATTCTTCCATCAAACATCATATCTAATAATTCTTCAAAAGATACTTCAAAAGCTCCTACAAGTGAAGGTCCTAGTTGTTGTAATTGTCCAATTTTTTCTTCTAATGTCATTTGACTTAGTATAGCTTTAATCTTTTCCTGTTGCTTTTCTGTAATCATTTGTCTTTCCATCCCCTTTTATAATCAGTTATCTATACACTAATTATAAATGTCTTTGATTAAGAAATCGTTGTCTTTTTTAATCTAAAAAGGGGCATTTTTTAATTTTTTATCTAAAATTTTTACGATACTCTCCTGGATTAACACCGTAAACCTTCTTAAATATCTTATTAAATGCCTTAGCATCTGGAAATCCATTTTCTATAGCTATATGAGTTATTGATAAATCTGTATTTACTAACTCTTTATAAGCACTTTCAAACCTTAAGCTATTTAAGTATTTTATATATGATACTCCCATATACTTTTGAAAATATTTAGATAAATACTGTGGAGTCAAGTTAACTTTTTCTGCTACCATATCTAAGGATAAATCTGATTTTTTATTCTCCTTAATATATTCTACTATCTTCGTTAATCTCTCTAAATTTTTTTTACTCTTTATATTCTCTTTATCTGGTTTACTTATACTAAAGTTTGTTATTAGTTCAAATAATATATCAAATAGTAAACTATAGCTTTTTAACACATATCCATCTTTTCCTTCATTATAAATATAGTCTATTTCCTTTAACATATTTTTCAATTTACAATATTTATCCACATCATTTGTTTCCAAAACAGAATTACACACAAATGAAATGTTATCAATATGTGGATAATAGTTTTTAACAAATTCATGGGGAATTTGCAACAGAACACCATTACCATTTTCTATGTTTTGTGCAGAGTGTATCTCATTTATATTAATAAGTATTAAATTATCATTACATAATTCATATTTTTCCGAGTTAACCCACAAATCAACTCTTCCAGTAAAAACATAAAATATTTCAATATTACTATGCCAGTGCTTAGATATCATAGTTGTGTGTTTTGGTATATTATCCTCTAAAAGACTACTGCCATTGTATAATTTAATTGGAATATCATCATTAAATTGTATTAACTCGTGTTTAAAATCCATGCTGTTTCTCCTCTTTTCCTACTTTCATTATATCCACAATAAATTCATTAAACAATATAATGTAAATATCTCTATTTAAATTATGTTATACTATTAATCAAGTAATAAATTTCTTTAGAGGTGAATTTTTATGTTAGCAAGTGAATTATTAGAAGTTATCGATAATGGCGAAAATTTTTATATTGAATTTAAAGAAGAACAAATTAAACCTAAGGATTTAGGTGAAGAAATAGTTGCATTTGCAAACTCTGAAGGTGGAACTATTTTAATTGGTGTTTCGGATGACAAAAGAATCCTTGGAATTAATGACATCAAAATTGAAGAAAAGATCATGAATATTTGCAGAAATAATGTTATTCCTAATATAATACCAAATTTTGAAATAGTGAATATAAATTGTAAAAATGTTGTTATACTAACTATTGCTAAAGGTTTAAGCAAACCATATTATACTGTTGATAATAAATATTATATTAGAGTTGGCACAACAAAAAGAATAGCTTCTCGTGAAGAATTATTAAGATTGTTTGAAGGAAATGGAAGCTTACATTTTGACATTTCACCTGTTCCAAATACTTCTATAAAAGACTTAAACTTAGATATAATTAGAGATTACTTTTTTAAGTATAATACTTTTGATTTAGCTGAAGAAGATTCTAAACAAATAGAACGCATTCTTATAAATGCAGATATTTTAAAAACTTTAAATGATGATGTAGTATGTTCAGTTGGTGGCCTTCTTGTTTTTGGAAAATCCCCTCAAAATATATTACCTCAAGATGGAGTAAGCTTTGCTCATTTTAAAGGAAATGATATTTCTGATGAATTAATAGATAAAAAAGTGATTGAAGGTAGAATTCAAGATATAGCTGAGCAAACAATGGTTGCTATAAGAAACAATATCCGTGTACCATCTAAAATAAATTCATTAAAAAGAGAAGATGTAGAAATCTATCCCTTGATAGTTTTAAGAGAAGCTATTGTTAACTGTTTAGTTCATAGGAACTATAGCATTTATGGTTCAAAAATAAGAATATTTATGTTCGATGATAGAATTGAATTTAGAAGTCCAGGCAGATTACCTAATACAGTTACTGTTGAAAAAATGAAAATAGGGGTTTCATTTGCTAGAAATCCTTTTTTAGTTAAATACATGGAAAACATGCGCTATATAGATCAACTAGGTCGTGGCATTCCTATGATAATAAAAAATATGACTTCTATTTCAAACAAGGAACCACAGCTTAAAGAAATAGGAGAAGAATTTATATTGACAATATATAATTCTTTATAAAATATAAAAACGAGTTGTCTTAAAATAGAAAGTTAATCTCTATTTTAAGATAGCTCGTTTTTATATTTATCTGTTTACTATATTAATTCTTTAGCAATACTTTTGAAATTTCATTAAGTCTTTTATTATATAAATCATTATAAATAGCTTTTCTACGAATTTTTAAGTTATCATAAATTTCAATATTACTTAAAATAGGTTTATAAACAGTGTTTTCTTTATCTTTGTTTGAGCAATCTAATGCTTCAGATATAGAATTATATATACTTAAAGCCACGGCTGCACTTGCAAAGGCACCAAGAGCAGTAGTTTCAAAATCAGATGGTAAATTTACAGAAGCTCCATACATATCAGCTTGTATCTGATTGAAAAGTGAATTTTTAGTAAGACCACCAGAAACATTAATACCAGCTATCTTCCCTACATATGAACGTAATATGTCTAGATTTTCGGCAATTTCAGCTGCTATTCCTTCTAAAATACTGCGCGAAAAATCTCCTCTTCTAGTACCAAGTGAAACACCATGAAACAAACCAGTAGCATTGGGATTCCAATTAGGCGAACCGCTACCTTGAAAGTGTGGCAATAGTATAACACCATTGGAACCCAGCTGAGAATTTTCTGCATCGAAATTTATTTTATCATAGTTATATTTAACAGTTTCATCACTGCAATAAAAATTTTTATTAAACCAATTATAAATAGTTCCCGATGTCAATATGCTAGATTCAAGAACGTATTTATTAGGAATTGCTGAAACACTACAGATAACTTTACTAACAGTATCAATATGAGGCTTGTCAGAAGAAGTAATAATAAATGAGCCTGTTCCTGTAGTTACTTGAGTATCACCTTCATTAATTACACCATTTCCCATTGCACTGCATTGTTGATCACCACCAGCAGAAATTACAGGAATACCAGTTTTTAATCCAGATAGTTTAGAAAAAGCATCTGTTGTATATCCTGAAATACAACCTTGTTCACCTAATGTACATAACTTATCCTCATCTATATCAAATAAGTTAAGTAAATCAGCATCCCACTTAAGAGTATGCAAATTCATTAATAGAGTTCTACTGCCATAAGTATAATCAGTTCTTAGATTATTCGTCATTATACACATTAGATAATCTGCAATAGTAACAATTTTAGAAGATTTTTTGTATATGTCTTCTTCATTTTGCTTTAACCACGCTATCTTAGGTGCTAGAAAAACTGGACTCAGTTTAAGACCTGTGCGCTCATAAATATAATTTTCATATGAAGACAAATTTGAACATATTTCAACTGTTCTTCTATCTTGCCACATTATAGCCTTGCGTAATGGATTCTGTTCAGAATCAAGTGCAATCATAGAAGAACGTTGAGACGTAAGTGAAATAGCAATAATTTCACTAGCTAAAGTGTTCGCAACGTCAACAGATTGTTTTGCTATATTAACAAGAGCTTCTTTAAAAGTAAAAGGATCTTGTTCAACATGACTATCATTTAGATATTCAGGAGAATACGTTTCTTGAATTATCTTGTGTACATGTCCACTTTGGGAATATAGAACACCACGCATGCTCGAAGTTCCTACATCAATAACTAAAATAATCTCCATACCTAAACCACCTTACCTAACTAAAATTTATAAAGTTTGTTATAATATTTTAATGTTTTCCTCTAATTCTCCTAAAATTTTGTGAATGTGTATCATCAAGTATAATTCTTCTTGAATAGGTAAGTTTCTAGAATATTCATTAAAGATATAAGTTTTAATTTTTTTTACACATTCATATTCTGCTTTACAATTATTTCGTACTTGTTCATAAATAAAATCAACTTGCTCCTTATTAGGCTGATTATCAAGAAATCTTTGAGCAAAAGCCTTTAGATGTGTTACAAAGCGTTTATAGTAAAATGAGTCTTCATTGTATATAATTACAAAATGATAGTGAACAATCCCTAATATATCTTTTATTATTTTAGAAATTTTCTTGTTTTTTTCACTATAAGGATTATCCTGCTGAGCATTTATAAAATGACCAGCAATATTTATGCTTTCTTCTTGTGGAAGTTCCAGGCATAAACTTTCATTAATTATTCTTAGTGCATATGTCCCAATATCATATTCATTAGGATTAAAATCTTTAGTTTCCAATAAATAATGATTTTCTATTATAATATTAGATTTGAAACGCTTTACGGCAAATGCAATATGATCAGTTAAGGCTAAATATATATGATTCATTAATTTCATATTATATTTTGTTATTGCGTAATCAATAATAATTTGTGCGATATTGAAATAGACCTCGTCAATCTCAGAAGCTAATTGTTCAATATTTCTTTTCATTGTTTCATCATGAAGAACAAAAATTTTTTCAATCTCCTCTTTTTTTAATTGGTAGCCTATAGAATGATGGTGTCCAAGACCCTTTCCCATTAAAATTATTTCATTATCTGTATTATCCTTTGCAAGTACCAAGGAATTATTTAAGATTTTTGTAATATACATACTTAGCACTCCAATCTCATCATTATATTTATTTAAATAAGGCACATTGAAAAATAAGTCAATAAGCCATTCTGTTTTATTGTCCTTTAAGTATGTGCATCTATAAGATACACATACTTTGTCTTATACAAAATATGAAGCTATCTAGGAGTTTATTTTTGTCAATATGCCTAAATAGTTTAATGGTGAGCAATAAAATGAAGTAAAATCATTACCTTGTTATATAAGTTAATTGTAAGCATACTATACTATTCTATTCTAATTCACCATTAGTTTCTATGACTCTTTTATACCAATAGAAGCTATCCTTTTTTATTCTCTCTAATCCCAATGTATCATGGTCAGTTCTGTTTGTATAGACTAAACCATACCGCTTTCTAAAACCTTGTGCAGAGCTTAAAAGATCCATAAAAGACCATGGACAGTAGCCAAGCATTTCAACACCATCTTCTATAGCTAATGCACAAGCATTTATATGTTCTCTTAAATAGTCAATACGATAGTTATCATGAACTTTTCCATCTTCTACAACATCAGGAGTTCCTAATCCATTTTCTGTGATTATAAGCGGCAGATGATATCTTTGCCAATACTCATTTAATGCAACACGCAAACCTGACGAATCAATTGATGCACCATATTCAGAAGCTTTCAACTTAGGATTCATAGACATCTTAAATAGTCCATATAAATTAAAGTCTACAACGCCTTCTCTAGTTCCAAAAGGATGATTATCATCAGTAGGTAAAGCTTCAGCACAATTTGTTCTATAATAATTCACTGCTATAAAATCCATTTTTGCACTCTTTAAAATCTCTTTATCTTTGTCTTCCATATGAGGCATTATATCTCGTTCCTTGAGATATTTTAAATAATAGCCTGGATATTCACCATAAAAATGCATGTCCAGCATATAATAAACCTTAAAGTTATCATTCATACGTGCGGCATAAACATCTTCTGGTTTGCAGGTAAGTGGATAAGTTACAGATGATGATACAGCTGTTCCAATTTTACTGTCTCTTATCATTTCATGACATGCATTAACTGCAAGAGCATGTGCTAAACACATGTTATAATCCATTTGAGCACGCATTTTATCAATTTTCAACGGATCTTTTTCATCATAAATATTGATTCTTTCTTCAACTCTGACAATTAAATTTTGTTCATTATGAGGCTGCCAATACTTAACTCTATCTCCAAATTCCTTAAAACAAATTTTTGCAAAATGTTCATATGCATATACAGTTTCCCTGCTTTCCCAACCATTATATTTTTCAACTAAATCAAAAGGTAAATCAAAATGATATAAGGTTACAAAAGGTACAATGTTACATTCTATTAATTTATTGATTACTTTATTATAAAAGTCTATTCCTTTTTGATTAACGTCACCATCACCATCTGGAATAATTCTTGCCCATGAGATAGAAAAACGATAAGTTTTCATTCCTAATTCTTTCATTAAATCAATATCTTCTTCAAAGTGATGATAAAAATCAGAAGCTACTTTTGTATCAGCTTGTATGTCAGATTTCTTAAAAGAATTATAATCAGCTACTGTCATTTTTTTACCGTCTTCATCCCATGCACCTTCAATTTGAAATGCAGATGATGAAGCACCCCATAAAAAATCTTTTGGAAATATTATATTCATGCAAATCCTCCTTGTTATATTAAAAACAGTTATTTTTATTAGTCTATTTATCTTTTATCTTGCTAGGGAAATAATTATATCATTATCTGATACATATTTACTTTCACATGGGCTCACATCTGCAAACTCTCCTGTATTACTTACAATTACTGGTGTTGTAATATCATATCCTGCTTCTTTAAGCTTATCCATGTCAAAAGATATTAATTTATTTCCCTTTTTCACGTAATCACCTTGTTTTACATATGATTCAAAATGTTTTCCTTTTAATTCTACTGTATTAATTCCAATATGAATTAACAGCTCAGCTCCATTATTTAATTTTAAACCTATAGCATGTAACGTAGGGAACAGTGAAACAACTTTACAGTCAGCAGGGGCTTTTATTATTCCATCAGTTGGAATTAAAGCTACACCGTTGCCTATAACCTTTGATGAAAATACATTATCATTTACCTCAGTTAATGGAATAATATTTCCTTTTAAGGGAGAAGTAATTTCAAGATCTTCACTAGAAGGTAAATTTTCAGTTAAATTATTAGAGTTAACTTCTTCTTCATCCTCATTTTCTATATCTTCAAAACCTACTATATAAGTTAAGATAGCAGAACCAAAGAATGCAATAGCACAACCACCTAAGTAACTTAAAAATGGTACCATTCCAGCTGAAGCATAAACAGGTATTGTTAATATACCTTGGTTTGCAAAGGCATTTCCATAAGATCCCCCAAGCCCCATAATTCCACCACCAATAGCACCACAGATTACAGCACATACCATTGGTTTTTTTAGTCTAAGGTTTGCACCATAGATAGCAGGTTCTGTTATTCCAAAAAGAGCAGTAATACTAGCAGACATAGAAATTGTTTTTAGTTGCTTATTTTTTGTTTTAAAGAAAACTCCAAGTGCAGAACCAGCTTGTGAAAAATTAGCTGCGCCTGCAAAAGCTAAAAGATTTTGTCTTCCTGTTTGTGCAACATCATTAATCCCAATTGGAACTAAAGCTTTATGAGCACCAAAGATAACCAATACACACCATAAACCTCCAATAAAAGCTCCACATAGAACTGGACTAAATATATAAATAGATTTATAAGCAAAGTTAATAGCATTTCCTAAATATATTCCAATAGGTCCAAATAGTAAAATTGTAGCAGGAAGCATCACAAGTAAAACACATGTTGGAACCATAATAATTTTTAATACTTCTGGTATATATTTTTCAAAGAATTTTTCAACATATGATAGTACCAATACTGCAATAATGATTGGAATTACAGAAGAGGTATAAGGCGCCTTTGTTACAGGAAGTCCTAGAAAATCAACTGCATCCTTTCCTGTCATAAGTGCAGTAAACGCAGGATAACATAAAGTTGCAGCAATAATCATTGATAATACTTGGCTAGTTTTAAATACTTTAGCTGCTGTAAATGCTAAAAATATAGGTAAGAAGTAAAATACAGCATCAGATAATGCATTTAATATAATATAACTTTGATATTGCTTTACATCAATTCCATATTTATTTGTATAAAATAGTACCCAAATTGCTAAAAATCCTTTAACCATACCAGAACCAGCAATAGCAGGAACGATAGGGACAAAAATTCCAGCTAATGCAGATAAAAGTGCATTACCAATACTTTGTTTTTCAGTAGAACCTGAAGTTGAAACACCTGATTCTGGTACCAATTTAATCATTTCATCATAAACCTTTGTAACCTTGTTTCCTATTACGACTTGCAATTGTCCCATACCTTCAACAACTGAAATAACTCCTTCAATTTTGGCAATTATATCTTTATTTGCTTTAGATGAATTATTTAATTTAAATCTAAGGCGTGTCATGCAATGGGATAACTCTTTTACATTATCTTTGCCACCTAAATTTTTTAAAATATCTTGTGCTATTTTTGCATAATCCATAATTAATTCCTCCTAAAATATTCATACAAATTTTTAGCTTTTTGTTTCATGGCCATTCAACAAAAAAAAGACCAAACCAAATCGCTAGATTATATAAAAATAATCTAAACAATTGATTCGATCTTGCCTGCATTACCAGTAACACGTCTACTGTGATTTATTTCGTTTTATGTGTATATTTTATCACAAACGTTTTCATGAGTCAAGTGTAAATGTTTAATTTATTGAAACTTTTACAAAGGCTCAATGTAAAAAACTAAAGCAATATTGGATCCAAACAGCGTTTTACATTCTCAAGTTTTAACTTCATCACACTCTAAATCACTTTAACTACTGAGTCTATAAAAAACAGCTAATATTAAATGACTTCGTACCAATTCATGGTGTTTCACTTATTGAAATTAATAAAATATAATTTAAAAATCTCTAGTGACTTGATAACTGTATCAATGTGAATTTAATATTATCAACAAAAATGGTCCAGATTAAAATATTAATTATATTCACTTAATTTTTCAACAATTTGAAGTTTACTAATTTATAGAATTGAGTTTAACTATTTCACTATCTATTTAATAGTAAAAGACATAAAATCAACTGACCCTTCACCTTTATAAGTAAAATACAATGGTTTCACGCCTTTATTTATCTTCATATGTGCTGTAAAAACACTCCACTCATCTTGAATTTTAACTGATATTTCTGCAACTGGTTTACCTCCTATTTCTGTACTGACAAGAAATACTCCACTACCATTTCCTCGAACCTTTACAGAGATTTCTTCTGCTTTATTAAAAATAAAATACTTGAATCCTGCTACAGAGCCTTCATTCATGTTAGCAATATGCTGATTTGGATTATCTTCTCTATCCTCTCCATCTTGTGTAAAATACGGATGATATTCTTCTATTACATCTCCAAATTCATATCTCTTTGCCCCTTCTCTGCTCATAAGGTTACAAGCAATTCTAGACTCATATTCTCCAGTGCCATTAAGTGGTCCATTATTTAAACCGCAACTAGTAATTTCTACTTGCTTAATACTTCCATCTTTTTCTATTGCAATAGGTTCTGCACATGCCTGTCTTGAGAACTGATGACGATTGGTTTGTCTATGGTAGAATACATACCATTGTCCATTAATCTCAACAATACTTCCATGATTATTGGCTGAATAATTCAATGCATCTTTCTCTGTTCTTCCATTCAAGCAAATATCAGCATTAGATACAATTGTTCCACCATATTTAAATCCATCTACTGGACTTTTTGATGTAGCATAACACAATTCATGTCCATTGCATGAAGAATATACAAAGTAGTAGGTATCATCAATCTTTCTCACTGATGAAGCTTCAAAGAATTCATGTCCCTCAAAGTCAGTTCCTTTTCCATGTGCTTTATCTTGAAATATTACCTTAGGTCCTTCTTTAACTGTTACCATATCCTTTTCTAATTCAATGACCATTCCACCTTTTATAAGCCTTTCTGGTAAGCCAAACATTCCCCATGGAAAATTCTCAGGACAGAATCCAGAATATAAATATACACTTCCATCATCATCCACTAAAACACCTGGATCAAATTGGAATGGATCTCCTTCTTTTGCTCCAAGTAATGTGCCATCTGCATAATGAACATGTCCATGAAATTCATATTTACCAGCAGGTGTATCACAAACAGCTACTGCCATTACTCCAACAAAATCAAACGCATAATAAAGGTAATACCTTCCATCTGCTCCAATCTGAACATCCGGTGCAAATAATAATCTTTTTTCTGGATTATCACACATAGGATCTTGTGTTTTCTTATAAATAACTCCTTCGTATTTCCAGTTTCCTAAATCATTTACATCTGCTGACCAACATACATAGTCATTTTCACAATATTGTGTTCCATTAAATTTGTCATGACTACCATATACATAAACCCTATCACCAAATACATACGGTTCACCATCTGGTACATATTCATAACTAGGTAAATATGGATTGAAAGCTTGTTTTTTCATTACATTTCCTCCTAAATTGTATTTTTTTCCATCCTCTAATTCCCTTATTCTTTAAACTGCTATTTACTATTTAAATATTTATTCTTTATCCTCATACTCAAACATCTTAAAATCAGCATAATGAGTATGCATATTTAAATCTTGACAAGCTATACCTACCATAGTACCTGTGAATCCCCATGCATTTTCATCTGAACAAACTGTTGTATCAAACACATCACCTACAGGAATATACTCCTTATCGTCAATTGAATATAAAAATTGTCCCTTCTCTTTTTTAACAATTAATTTTAAATAAACCTCTTCACTATCTATTACAGGTTGTCTATCCACTTCTAGTAACTTATATTCCCCTCTATTTACTCCCATTGTTGATAATACTTTTTTATTCTTTTTCTCATCATAAGTCATATAGAAATAATATTGATTAGCATCATTGTATTTATAAATCAAACCTGCCATATGACCAAAATTAGTAGGTTCAAAAGATAAAATTGTTTTTGCTTCAAAAGTCATTGCTGTTTGTCTACGACAAATGGTTGCTTGTTCAATTACAGAATTAATTGATTCTTTTCCATAAATTCTTAGATAGCCTTTTCTATCATTAATAGAAAATCTTTCTGCTGTATATGGTTCTCTCAAAGTAAGAAAATCTTTTCTAAAATCTTCATTCTCAAATGTATAGACTTTTTTTGAATTATCTACTACAGAAATATCACCATCAACAGTATAAAAATCATCTGGATAAACTGTACCATTTTTTAAGTAAAGCCAATTATCTTCTCTCCATTCAACTTCTTGAATAGAAGTTTCTCTTCCCATAACACATTTTCCATCTTTAACTGGTCTTGCACACAAATGAGCTAAATACCAGTTACCATTTGCATCTTCACAAATAGATGAATGCCCAGCTTTTTGAATAGTACAATCAGAACTTGTTGAGGTTAAAAAATGTTTATCTGGATGCAATTCATAAGGACCAAAAATAGATTTACTACGAAGCAATACAGATGCGTGCTCATAATGAGGTCCACCTTCTGCGGCCATAAGATAATAATAGCCATTTCTCTTATACATATTTGGACCTTCAGTCCAACCTAATTCTGTTCCTTCAAATATCTTATAAACTTCTCCTACAAGGCGTTTTTCTGTGCGATCATATTCTTGTATTACAATTCCTTTAGATTTTTCTTTTGCACCTGCTTCTCTATAATCCCAAATCATATTTGTAATATAACTTTTTCCATCATCATCATGGAATATGAATGGATCATACCCTATACAATTTAAATGTACTGGATCACTCCATGGCCCATGAATACTTTCTGCTGTAATCACAAAGTTATCCAAATCTCTATAAGGCATTTGATAACTTGATTTAAAGTTAGTATAAACTACATAAAATAACTTTTCCTCTTCATTGTAGCTTAAGCAAGGTGCCCATACTCCTCCAGAACTTGGTATTCCCGTTAAGTTTAATAAACGTTTTTCTTCTAGTATTCCTACTGCCTCCCAGTTTACTAAATCCTTTGAATAATAAATTTGAACTCCTGGATTCCATTCAAATGTTGACGTTGCTATATAATAAGTATCTTTTACAAATATAAATGATGGATCTGGATTAAATCCTTTAAATATTGGGTTTTGTACTTTTGTTGTCATAATTTGATCTCCTTTATTTTAGCCAAATTATATATATGTGTTGCAATTAAATTTCTACATCTAACTTATTTGCAAATTATTATACTTACAGGTTTTTAGATGTAGATTTTTTATTGCAACATATTCATATAATTATTTCTTAAAGACTTTCTAATTCTAAACTTACTTCTCCCAATCCTTCTGCTTTTGCAGTTATAAGTATCTTTCCTGTATCTTTACTTCTGACTACTGCTAAAACTTTACCGTTATAAGCACTTCTACTTGGACCAACATACCCTTCTGTTGATTTAGGATCACCAGTTCCCATTCCTTGAAGGTTTCCTTCACCTGTAACTTCAATTGATATTGAATGATCTGCATATGGAACATGTCTTCCATTATCATCTACAATTTCACAAGTTACGTAGCTAAGATCTTGATATCCAGCTGCTAATTGACTGCGATCTGTTTTTAAAACTAATGCTGCCGACTTACCAACTGTTTCCAATTTATCTCTTCCTGTTTCAGAATTATTTGTATATGCAATTGCCTCTATATTACCTTCTTCATATGCTACATCAAAGCTTACCTTAAATGGTTCATCTATTCCAACTGCTTTTAGTTCAACAGCATTTCCATTAACCATTAATTCAATTTCCTCAGCATTTGAATAAACATCTACTCTTACTTTTTGTCCTTTTACTCCTGGAAAACTCCAGCTTCTCTCTACATCAGACCATCCCCAAGAAGATACAATTTCCTTTTTGCCATAATGCTCTGGTTTTAATACTACAATATAAGGAGCTTTTCTTTCATTCCAAACCACTTTACGATATTCTCCTTGTGGTTTTATTTGTCCACAAATATCTATATCTCCACAATTAGATATATGCCATGGATAATCTGCAAAAAGACTTCCTGTTTCATCGTAAAAAGTACGTCCTATACCAGCTTCTCCAAAGTAATCCATGCTAGTCCATGAAAAATCTCCAATTACATGGTTATGCTTTAAAACTTCTTCCCAAACTGATGCTATTTTCTTTGGATAAGATTCTGTTCCACAAATCACTCTATCAGGGAAATTATCTCCATCTTGTTCATAACGATTATCTAGATAATTGTAACCAACAACATCTAAAGGACTGCAATAATCTGCCGTAATTTCTCCCCACTCTGCAGTAACACGATCACATTCTTTCAATAATTCATGAACTTCTGGTGGTAAATCTGCTAAATCCCCTGCACTTCCATTAAATATATTAGCAAGTATTCCGCCAAATTCTCCCGCATCTAGGAAAATGGCACATATTCCATTAGTTATAGCTCTTGTGTCATCTAAACTTCTTGCATAATCAGCAAGCTCTTTTGCTATTTTCGCTCCATTAGAGCTCCCATCTCTTTCTCCAATTTCATTGCCAATTGACCACATAATTACAGAAGGATGATTTCTGTCTCTTAAAATCATAGCTTCCAAATCTCTTTTCCACCAATCTTCAAAATGTAAGTGATAATCATAAGTATTTTTTTTCAAGCGCCACATATCAAAGGCTTCATCCATGACTAATATACCAAGTCTGTCACAAGCTTCTAAAAGTGCTGTAGATGGTGGATTATGTGCTGTTCTTATAGCATTATATCCAACTTCTTTCATAAGCCTTATTTTTCTTTCCTCTGCAATATCAAAAGCACAAGCTCCTATTGGTCCATTATCATGATGTAGACAACCACCCTTTAACTTTGTTGTTACACCGTTTAACTGAAAACCATCTTTTGCATTAAAGGAAATTGTTCTAATTCCAAATCTAGTTTTTATTTCATCTAGCAACAAATCTCCCATTTTTACTTGAGTCACCGCTTCATATAAAGTTGGAGAATCTACACACCATAGTTCTGGGGCTTGTACAAGTATTTCCGGCTCTAACTTAGTTTCTTTTTTACCTTCTAGTAAAATATTTGTAGTGTGAGAAGTTACTTCTTCTCCATTCTTATTAAACAAAGTTGTTAAAACACTTACTTGTTTTTCCTCTTCTAAATCATTGCTTATGCTAGTCTCTATCTTTACCGTTGCTGACTCTTTTGTTACCACAGGAGTTGTAATAGAAACACTCCAAGGTGCAATATAAATAGCTTCTGAAATCATTAAAAACACATGACGGTACAATCCTGATCCTGAATACCATCTAGAATTAGGCAATGCATTATTGTTAATTACTATTTTCAACTTATTAGTTTCACCATATTTAAGCCACTGAGTAAGTTTTACATGAAATTCTGTATAGCCATATGGATGGAGCATAGCTAAATTACCATTAATATAAACTTCTGCATTCATATATGCACCTTCTATTACTAACAAGAATTCCTTACCTTTTTGATCCTCTGATACTTGAAATTCTTTTTGATATGTTCCTATTCCACCTTGAAAAAAGCCACCTGCTTCATTAGATCCTGCTTGCATAGTTCTTTCTAGTCCAATAGAAAAATCATGAGGTAAATTAACTTTTTCTTTAAATGTACCTCCATTCTTATCTTGATAACTATTTCCAGTAGAATATGAAAAATTCCATTCTAAATCGAAATTATATTTTCTCATAATATTTAACTCCTTTTGTTTTCTTCTAATTCCTTGTCTTTATGTTATCAATATTCATTTGTGATATCCATTACACATTCACTATATTTCATGTTATTTTTGGTATTATTATTTTGATTATTTCTATGTTTTAAATAGTTTTAATTTCTTAATTTATTCTTGTAATGTTTTTTTTGGCATTCATTCTTATAAACACGTCATTTTTGGTATGAGTTTTCACAAAAAATTAAAGTTTTATCAAATTTGTGATATTATTAAGCTATTAATTAATTAGAGACTTAGTACTTTAGATAAATTTTGATAAATAAATCAAACTAAAATGTGGTATTATATGCACTTTTAAGAAAGGATAGAATAATGAAGGAAATACAAAAAAAGTCTAATTACTGTTACCGCTTTTTTAATGATGATATTGCAAATGGCATCCTCTCTTGCGGATTCATTTCCAAATCATCAAGTTCAGATTCTATAGAAGACTGTACAAACGAATATTATAGTTGTTCTGTCCTACTGCAAGGACGAGGTTCATTTATTGATTCTGAAGGGAAAACTTATTCTATTATGCCAAGTACTATTTTTCAATGTTTTCCAAATAAAAAACATTCTGTTATTGTGGATCCTAATTCAGAGTGGTCTGAGTTTTATATTAAAATTGGAAAATCCACTTTTGATTCCTTGGCTTCCCTAGATCTATTGCATACTACTACTTCAGTTTTTCAGATTCATTTAAAACCCTATTTAAATCAATGGTTTCTGGAACTTCTTAATCAACTAAAAAATACTGGAGCCGCCGAATTACCAGAAGTTCTATTTGTTACTCAGAAACTCCTCATCAATCTACATCGTGAAGATATTAGAAGCTATGAATCAAATACAGATGCAATCATAACAGGTGCTAAGCAGATGCTATATTACCGAGTTAATGAAGATATTTCTTTAGAAGATATTGCAGCTTCTTTTCATGTTAGTTATGAAAAGTTTCGAAAATTATTTAAACAAGAAGTTGGTGTTTCTCCTATCCAATACCGTTTGCAAAGTAAATTCCATTTAGCAGAAAGATTGCTTTACGAAGGCTTCTCCATTAAGATGGTAGCTGCGGAGCTTGGATATAATGATCCATTTATATTTTCAAGACAATTTAAAAAATACATGGGAAGTTCACCAAGTAGTTTCAAGAATAAATAATATGTTAAGATCCGAAACCCATATTGCTCCATCTCCTTAAATAAAACACTAGATTTTTATTTAAGCGCATCTGAATGTTATATATATTTCTTTAACATTTAGTGTGCTTATTTTTATTATAATTAAAAGTATTTTTCCTCACCTCTATAAATTTATTACTAAATATAAAATTACCTCAAGCAATCAAAACGTCATCTCCAAAATAACCCTATCATCTTCACCTAAAGGTATTTCACCATCAGTAACCCAGCAAATTACATCATCTTCAATGACTCGTTCATCGGTGATATTGAATAATTCATCATTTTTCTTTACTTTTTTATTATCTATATATTAAAGATATATGCTTTTATAAAGCCTATTTCATAAAAATCAATAAATTTTTTTCTATTAAAATACTCCAAAATTTTTATATTAATTGAATTTTGGAGTAAAATAAACAACCTTAGATTATTGTTCAGATAGCTTTCTAACTTCATCTGCTACTACTGCAAAGCCTTTCCCTTATTCTCCAGCTCTTGCTGCTTCTATAGCTGCATTTAACGAAAGTAAATTAATTTGCTCTGATATTGAAGAAATAGTATCAGTCATAATGCCAATTTGTTCTACTACCTTACCTTCTTCAATAGATTTAAATATCTTAGCTTCCTTTTCTTCATATACTTTTTTAATAGTTTCAATTGCTTGCCTACTGCTATTCTCTACATTAGTTGCTCTTTCTTTTATACCTATAGCATTGGTAGTTCCCTCAGTAGCTTTTTCAGATAGTATATTTATACTTGAATTAACCTCTTCCACAGAAGCAGATAATTCCTCTGATATAGCAGTACTTTTTTGAATACTCATATTTATTTTTTTAGTTGCTTCATTTATTTCTGTAAAATTTCTACTTACTTGATTCATAGAAAAAGATAAGTTATTACTAGAAGCATCTATATCTTTTGTATTAAGTGTAATAATATTTATTAGCTCACGGACATTTGCTTGTGCTTTATTTAATGTTTCAGCAGTTTGTCCATATTCATCACGACGATTTAAAACTAAATCTTGTGAAAAATCATAATTTGAAAGCCTAGTAGCTAAATCTCTTATTTTGAATAAAACCTTAGACGAATCTTTAGAAATAATTAATCCCAAAGCTAGAGTTATTATTATTGAAGCAAAAGATATTAAAGCAAATTGAATTTTTATAGACTTTATATTTTCACCCGTGTAATCTTTAGCTCCTACTGCTGTTATTTTCATAACTTCTGTCATTAAATTTATATCTTCTCTTGCTTCTTCAAAAGCTTTGTCAAATTCTTCTTGATTCTTTACTTTTCCTGTTTCAATATTAAAACTATTTAGCCACACCTGATAATCTTTTTGAAAATCCTCCTAGATTTCAAAGATATTCTTATTTGCTTCTTTATGTTTAATATTTTTCAAACTTGGTTTTATAGGAGCTAATATATCCATAGCCTCCTTTATCCTATCTTTGGTTTGTATGATATTATCCTTTAAGTCTTTAATGTTTTTTGTTTTAACTTAACAGTATCATTTATATTATCTCTATTCAGTGTGCTTTGTGCTATTAGTGCCTGATACATATCTCTATCTCCATTTAATAGAAGTTCATTTCCTTTATACATCTTTTCATAATATATATTCGTTAAGGTTTTATAAGTATCATTAACTTTTCCTATCCCTTGTAATGATATTAATATAACTGAAACCAATGGCACTATTATCATTTAGTATCAATTTTGTTCTTATTGATAAATTCTTCATTTAATATTCCTCCTGATTTTTTAAGTCTATTTTAATTTTTAATGATCTTAATCAATCTATATTTCTATATACAAAATAAATCATTCTTTAAATCTATAGTAGTGTCATTCGTCACATTTTTATTATTTTTAATTTTTCAAATTAAGAATAAAAAAAATAACAAGTCAATATACATAGTATTTTGAACTTGTTATTTTATTTAATATGCCTAAGAAACATCCTGTTTATACATACACTTACGTAATATAGGTATATAAATTTAATAAAAATATACAACTTAGTTTCTCAAATTTAATCAATCATTGCGTAGCTAATCCAAGTATCTAGTAGAAATATCATCAAATATTTCCTGTATTTCAATAAATGCATCCACTATTTCTTCATCAAAGTGCCTACCTCTTTCGCTCTTTATAATTTCAACCGTCTCTTCATGAGAATATGCTGGCTTATAAACTCTCTTGCTCCTTAATGCATCATATACATCCACTAATGCAACTATCCTTGCAGACAGTGGTATTTCTTCTCCTGATATGCCCATTGGATAACCACTTCCATCCCATTTTTCATGGTGATAGTAAACAATCTCTTTGGGAATTTTAAGAAAATCATCTGGGCAATCCATCATTTTTTCAGATTTTTCTATGGCTTCCTTACCTAAAGTAGAATGGGTTTTCATGATTTCAAATTCTTCCCTAGTTAGTTTTCCCGGCTTTAGTAGAATAAAATCAGGAATTCCAACTTTACCAATATCATGAAGCGGAACAGCATTTACTAATTTACGTATTGTCTCTTTATCCAGCGTATCTTGGTACTTTAATTTAGTTGATAAAGATTCACACAGTTCTCGTGCATATAATTTTGTTCTTTGAAGATGATTTCCTGTTTCATTATCTCTTATTTCAGCCAGAGCCGACATTGCCATTATTGTAATTTCCTGAAGTGTTGTCACTTCTTTTGTTCTTAATGACACTTCTTCCTCCAAATAATGATTTTTATCTTTCAGAAAATCATTTGCCAATTTAGTAGATAACTGAGCTCGTATTCTAGATAAAAATATCTGTGGATTTACTGGTTTTGTTATGTAATCAACTGCTCCAAGATTCAATCCAATATTTTCGTCTTCTATCTCGCTTTTCGCTGTCAAGAAAATTACAGGGATATCCTTTAGATTTTCATCCTCTTTTATTATACGACAAGTATCATATCCATCAAGCACTGGCATCATTACATCAAGTAAGATAATATCTGGCCTCTCGTCTTTTATCAACTTAATTGCTTTTTCGCCGTTTAGCGCAATTCTCACATGATATTGTCCTTTCAGTAATTCACTAAATAATGCAATATTATCAGGAGAATCATCAACAATCATCACTGTATACTTTTTTTCTTTCTCGTTTTTATTTTGAAGCATAATACGCTTGTACCTCCTTTAATCTATTAATACACTTATCGCATCGTCAAACTCATATTTTACAATTTTTGAAGCAAGTTTTTCGAATTTCTTCTTAGCTACTTCTCGCTGAAGCACGGCTTTATTTTCTTCAAAATACCCAACAGCTGAAACATCTCCCTTTTCTAATAACTTAATTAAATTTTGAATCACTTCTGCTTTATCACCCAACAAGAATTCATCACTATCAATATTTTTAATTTCTTCTTTTAACGAACTGATAATCGAATTTGAAACCTGTTCAAATTCTAAAACCAACATTTTTATAAATGCTTCTATTTTTGCCATTTCTTTTTGTTCGTATATCATCTTTTCAATTTCACCACTAACTTTATATATATTAGTAACACCTATATTGCCTGCCACACCTTTTAATAAATGAGCCGCTCTTTCTAGTTTTTCATAATTCTGATTTTGATATTCTTTTTCTATAGTATTTACAGTTGACTGCTGTTTTAAAGCAAAGCTTTGAAGTAGCTTTATATATAGGTTAACATTTCCACCAACCTGTATTAACCCCCTATTCACATCAACCCCCTCAATATTCTTTAAATATTCAATTTTTATTACTCTATCTTGCTCATCTTCAAGAAAATCACCTCTATTATCCGATTTTATTCTGTCAAGTTGCTTATCCTTCATTTTATCTTTTCTCCATTTTGCAACTGTTAATAATAATACTTCTGGGTCAATTGGTTTTGAAATATGATCATTCATACCAGCCTTAAAGCATTTTTCCTTTTCTTCTTGCATGCTCCTTGCCGTCATCGCAATAATAGGAATTTCATCAGACTTTTCTCTGATTCTTCTTGTTGCTTCAAAGCCATCCATTTCAGGCATCTGTATGTCCATTAAAATCATATCATAATTATCTGGGTTATTTTGGTATATTACTACTGCTTCCATTCCATTATTGGCTAAATCTATTTTGCAACCTTGTCCTTCCAATAATTCACACGCAATCTGCTGATTTATTTCATTATCTTCTGCCAGAAGTATTCTTGTTCCATCAATACGATAATCATTTTCGATAAACATACTATCGTTAGCTGGTTTCATCGTGGTAGCAAATATATTTACTATTGTGTCATAAAGACATGATTGGCTTACTGGTTTTGATAAAAATCCATCTATATGTACCTCACTGGAATGCTTTTTCATTTCTTCATTATCATACGCAGTAACAAGAACTACAGATGGTTTATGTTTCAAAGAATTCATTTCAGATATTTTTTTGACTGTTTCAACACCATCTAAATTCGGCATCTTCCAATCAACAAATAATAATTGATACGGATCTTCAAAGTCATTTATTTTAATCATATCAATCGCTTGACCACCTGATTCAGCAACATCCGCCACAAATCCTATATGCTCCATATATTCTTTTAGTATCTCTCTAGCAGCACTATTGTCGTCTACAATTAATGTTTTTATGCTTTTTATATCTTGCATGGCAAGCCTTGGCTTTGAAATCCCCTCATTTTCAACATCAAACCAGGCAGTAAAATAAAATGTACTTCCAACAGTTAGTTCACTTTCGATCCATATTTCACCATCCATCATTTCAACAAAATTTCGGCATATTGCCAATCCGAGTCCCGTTCCACCATATCGTCTTGTTATCGAATTATCTGACTGAGTAAATACGTCGAATAAGTAATTTTGATTTTCCTTAGAAATTCCAATACCCGTATCCTTAATCGCAAATTTCAGACATATATAATTGTCAATTTGTCTTTCCTTAATTACATCTATCCCGACCTCTCCATTTTCAGTAAACTTGACTGCATTACTCATTAGATTGGTTATAATCTGTCCAAGACGAAGAGGATCTCCTTTTAATTTCATTGGTATGTTGCTCGAAAGATGATAAACAAATTCTAAATTCTTATCACGTGCCTTTTGGACTAGTAACTCAATTGATTTTGTGATTACTTGATCCAAATTGAATTCCACTTTTTCCATTTTTACTTTACCAGATTCAATTTTAGAAAAATCTAGAATATCATTAATAATTCCTAATAGCGAGGATGCAGCATTACTTATTTTCAATAGATAATCTCTCTGTTTATCAGTTAATTCCGTTTTTAAAGCCAGATAAGACATTCCAATTATCGCATTCATAGGTGTGCGAATCTCATGGCTCATATTTGCCAAAAATAGTGATTTTGCTTCAGTTGCAGCATTTGCCCTGACTAAAGCATTGTTCAATTCCATCTCTTTTTCTTTTAACTCAGAAACATCTGTCATCATACCCATATATCCACCAATGACTCCATCCGTAGTATAATAGGCATTAACGCAATATAATACCGAAGTTTCCTTTCCATTGGCATTTCTTGTGATTTGACGTACAACTGGCATATGTGTTCTTATTGATTCTTCTCTCATATCTACAAAGGTTTCATATTTATTTGAATTCATCCAAGGTGTATCCTCAAACTTAATTCCCTGATATAATGTAGCATCTATCTCATATACTTTATTAAATTCTGCATTTGCACCAACAAAAATATCATCTTTAGAGACATGAAATATTGAGCTTGGAATAACATCCGCAAACTGAACTATAAACTGGCTTTGATTATCAATAATGTGTTTCATTTTTTGCGATTCAGTAATATTCTCTTTAATTCCCACATAATAAGATATTCTATCATCGTCTCCTTTAATTGGTGAAATTACAGCTCTTTCTTGATATTCATTTCCATATTTATCAATATTAACAAACTCACCACTCCATTTATCTCCATTCACTAAATTTTTCCACAAACTTTCAAAAGTTTCTGGTGATGTCTTATCTGATTTTAAAATACGAGGATTTTTTCCAATAACTTCTTCTGTAGTATATCCTGTTGTTTCTATAAAATTTGGATTTACATATTCAATATTGCCATCTACATCCGTAATAATAATAGACAACGATGCTTGTTCTACTACATTAGAATACAATTTTAGTTGTCGATTCTTTTCTTTTTCAGATATTAACAATTTATCTGTGATATTTAACTGTTTAATATACAAAAAAGCAATTATATAAAATGCAAACAAAAATACAAACATAATAGTCTCTGTTCTGAAACCAGCAATCATTAGTACAAATAATGGATATGAAAAAAGGTATAAAAGATTTTTCCACCATATCTCCTGAGACTCAATTTCATTTTTGGGTGTAATGAAAAACGTTCTCATAGGATGCATTAAAAACATTTCACATCCTAATGCTACTAATATAATAGCAAGTTTATAAATAATATCTGTCAAGATCCAATCCATAAGTGGATTATTAAATGCAACAGCTAAATCCATGCCTGCCATAAGAGCAAGGCCTAACAATACACATCTCTGCCCCAAGGTAATTTTACGGTACTGGTAATGAAACCATGATATCAATAAAATACCAAGAGTCATCATGGATATTAGTTTATATATTTCCGAAAAAATTTGATTAGCATCAAGTGACAATATTAAATTTATGGATTTTGCTGTATTTTTTGCAAAAAATATAATCCATAGTGACGATATGACACAACAAACGATGGTAAAGATGTCTGTAAATCGCTGAAATCTGTTATATTTTATAGTTAACCCAAAATAGAATTGAATTGCAGAAACCAATATCATTACTCTAATAGCAAAGTATAAAATAGCCTCAACGGTATAAAATGTGTTAAATTCCAAACGTCCCAAATGAATAACAAGTTCCCCTATTGCACTTGCAATATCAACTATTACCCATAAAAAGAAAGCTCTTCTCATTGTGGTAACTGTTTTATCATAGATTATGCTAACTCTTAAAATATTTTTTAATCCATAGAACGCTAATAGTGTCGCCCCAGGTTTTAGTGCTGTTGTCAGCACTAAATTATGATTAAGAAGCGATATGACATATATGACCATATATGCAACAACAATACTTGGAAACACAACCCTTTTATTTACCTTTTCCATAAAACACCTCTTTCAGTCTATCTCCTGCTTCATCAAACTCATACTTTCGTATTCGTGATCGAATATAGTTGTAATCAATATCACTTATATGCATTTTTATAATCTCTCTCAATTCATCAAATTTCTCTACAGCGAGACTGTCACCTTTCGATAGAAACAATAATAACGCTCCAACTTCTTCATCTATATCCGTAATAATAGGCTCATCATTCTTATTTATCATTACTTCATTATCTGTTTGTTTATGAATGCTTTTCTTACAATCTTTCACCTTTTCATATTCTTTTTTAACTTTAAAGCAAGCCGTAAAAGAAATGGTACTTCCCTTATCTAGTTGACTCTCAATCCATATTTCACCGTCCATCATTTCAACCAAGCTTTTAGTAATTGCTAATCCTAATCCTATTCCACTAAATTGTCTTGTTGTCGAACTGTCTATCTGAGTAAAAACATTAAAAATATCATCCTTGTTCTCCTTTGATATACCTATCCCAGTATCCCGAACTGAAAAATGTAAACATATACTGTCTATTGCTCTTTCCTGCTCAACCACATCAATTTCTATTTCTCCATTTTCAGTGAACTTTACTGCATTATCGATAATGTTCGTCAGAATTTGTTCAAGTCTAACAGAATCTCCAATAACTTTTTGAGGAATTTCATTTGGATAATTGTATATCATCAATAATTGTTTTTCATCTACGATTTCTGTAAATTTTCCAATGGATTTAGAAATCGTAGCATCTACGTCAAATTCTATTTGCTCCAACACTATTTTTTCAGATTCAATTTTAGAAAAATCAAGTATATCATTAATGATACCTAAAAGAGAGTTTGTTGCTTTCTGAATCTTATTCACATAGCCTCTTTGCTGGTCATTTAAATCTGATTTCAATGCTAAATAGGACATACCTATTATTGAGTTCATTGGTGTTCGTATTTCGTGGCTGATTGTTGCCAAGAACTGTGTTTTTGCTTCAAGGGCTACATTAGCTTTGTGTAAAGCAACTTCAAGTTCTTTCTGCGTCAATAACAATTCTATCTCTCTGGCTCTGATTTCTGATACATCAGTTAAGATACATACCACACCAACAAGATCTCCCCACTGATCAACTATCCTAGTTCCAGATAAAATAATCGGAATTATATCTCCGTCTTTTATAGTTGCATAGTCTTCAATACCATCGATATTAGAACACATCAGCTTATCCCATGTTGACTCCATATCTACTGTATTATTTTGATTTTCAAAAATAATTTTCAGTTTTTGTCCCAGCATTTCATCCATTGTATATCCTGTTAATTTTATCAAAGAATTATTAACCATTACAATTACACCATTGGAATCCATAAGTATTAATCCCTCACTCATTCTAGACAGTATATCCTCCGAAACACTTCCAAGAGATAACACCATTAATCCATACTTTCTTATTACATACCATATTGCAATAATTGGAATCAGAATAAATATGATCCCACTCTCTGGTAGTTCAATTCCTACGTAGTAATCTAAAACAATGTCTGTAATAGAACCAATCAGAAAGCAGATAACAAATGATGATATAATAATAACTAACTGCTTTTTTTCACGAATCAATTTGGTACGTTTGCTGAATATAATTAAAAGTGTTATCCCAATCAAGCTATAACTTATATAATATGCATTAAAGAAGTAATCCCATACACTTTTCACAGCTACATTTCTCCAGCCAAATTGCGTTCTTGTCAAATTGTAAAGCTGAGTTGATAATTTAGATGAAATACCAAATACATAAATACTTATGGCTGCTGGAATGTACAGAAAAATGTATTTCCAGCCAAATTTATATTTCTGCATTTTTGATAAACTACTATTCTGTAGCATAGCCATAATAAATTGTAACATCAGTGCATAAAAAAGCCCCCATCCTATCGAAGAAACCCTTCTCCAAAACAGTGCATTCGAAAAATCTTGTGCAACAATAGCTATTGCAAAAGAAAATGCCCATACAGACAGTGAGATTGTAACAAGAGCAAATATTCGATTTAAACTTTCGCGTATATTTACATATAATATGTATCCACCCAAATATATATATATAATTCCAGCAATAAGAAATATTCCAAACAAAAATACACTTACAGAATTCATTATTTCCTCCCATGATATAAAATTTCTCATCTTTATTTTACACTTACTGGTGGCTTTATACAATAAACAACAACTTTAAATCTTTTTTATACTATTATCTTTTTTATTTATTTGTCAACTTTATTTTAGGCATAATCAAAAATTCAACTGTGTTTCTATATGAAAAACTTGTTATCTATAAAATAAAAAACTCACGAAAATCCAAAATTTAGATTTTCGTGAGTTTCATAGCTTAATATAATGCTTCTATACCTATACCTTGGAGTTTATTTCCATACATATTTACATTTTCTTTTGCTACATATAAATCTTGTATCACTTTTTTATATGCATTTGCAATATCTTGAATCAATTCTTCCTCATTTGGGTAAATTGATTTTGTTCTTTCCTCATTTTCTGGTATGATCATCTGAAATAGAAATTGTGCTGGTATTTTCTTACGTGCAACTGTATTTTCATCTTCAAATTGTTTTACAAACTTAAAGTGTTCCACAAATGTGTGAATCAATGGATACTTTTCCTGTAAGAAATGTATTATCAATTAATGCTGGCTCTCCATGAAAAGTAATTATATTTTTTTATTTATTATTTGAAAATCTTAATATGAAAACATGAGAAAAACCCACGAAAATCTAATTTTTAGATTTTCGTGGGTTTCATGGTGGTGGATAAGCATGACTTCTAAAATCCACCATTAATTAGTATATTTCTATATTAGAACATTTATAAGTAAAACACCTACAAGTCCACATACAGAAATTAAAGTTTCCATTACAGACCATGATTTTAAAGTTTCTGGAATCGATAAATTGAAATATTCTTTAAATAACCAAAATCCTGGATCATTAACATGAGAGAATATTAAGCTTCCAGCTCCAGTTGCAATTACAATTGGTGCTACAATTCCTGCTGCTGTCATAGCTGCTACTGTTGCTGAACCCAATGCTATTCTTAGAATTGCAGCAATTAACCAAGCTAATATAAGTGGTGATATATTACTTCCTTGCATTGCACTTGCTATATAATTTGATACTCCACTATCAACAAGAACTTGCTTTAGAGCCCCACCGCCTCCAATAATCAATAATACCATAGCAATTGTGGTTATTGCATCTGCAACAGTTTTCATTATTTCATCCATTTTTTTCTTTCTATTCAATCCAAATGTAAATATAGCTACAATTACTGCTATTAACAGTGCTATTACTGGATCTCCAAAGAATGTTGCGTATTTAACTGCTACTGAATCACTAGGTAACGTCATTTTAGCTATAGCTTGTATTGCCATAAAGAAAACTGGTATTAACGCTGTTAATACGCTGGTCCTGAAACTAGGCATTTCTTTCTCTGTAAATATCTTAGGATTATATAATCCTTTAGGAACTGGATGTTCCATCTTCTTTAAAAATTTCGAGAACATTGGTCCTGATATTATAGCTGTTGGTATTCCTAGTATAGCTCCATATAATAATGTTTTACTTATATCAGCATTATAAATTCCAGCTATTGCAGTTGGTCCTGGATGTGGTGGCAGAAAACCATGAGTTACAGAAAGTGCTGCTGCCATTGGTATTCCAATAAATAAAAGTGGTATTTCAGCTTCAGCAGCTATTGTAAATACAAGAGGAATAAGTAATACAAAACCAATTTCATAGAATAATGCAAATCCTACAACAAATCCAGTAATAAGTACAGCCCATTGAATATTCTTCTTTCCAAACTTCTCAATCAAAGTCATAGCAATTCTTTGAGCACCTCCGCAATCAGCAAGAAGTTTACCAAGAATAGCACCAAATCCAATTATAAGTGCTAAACTTCCAAGTGTTCCTCCTACACCATTTTTTACGGATATTACAACCTTATCAATTGGCATTCCTTCTGCTACACCTACTATGAGAGCAACTATAATTAAAGATAAAAACCCATTTAACTTACATTTAATCATTAACAACAACAGTAACGCTACACCTATGGCAATTATTACTAATGGCATATCTACAACCCCTTTTTAATTTTTAATATTCTTACTGCTTTATTTCAAGAAAACTTTTATTTGCTTCCCCCCTAAATTAAGCGTTTACACAAATTGTATAGAAATCATAAATCTATTTATATAATGAGGAAAGATTTTAATATATATACATTACAATTAATTTTCTTTCCCCTATTTTTAACCTACTTCATATACCCACCTTTCATCGGAGATACTGCATGTTCTGAGAAAATTTTCAAAACACCAGATTCATATTTTGGTTTCCTTGGTTTCCAATTCTTCTTACGTTCTTCAAATACTTTTTCTACTTCCTCTTTGCTACAGGCTTTACCTTTTATTCCTATAACCTGTAAAACTCTTTCTGAAATATTAATCTCAATCAAATCATCTTCTTCAATCAATGCAATCGGCCCACCTACAGCTGCTTCTGGCGATACATGTCCAATTGCAGGTCCTTTAGAGGCTCCTGAAAATCTACCATCTGTTATTAATGCAATACTTGATGCTAATTCTTCATCTGAAGAAATAGCTTCTGTTGTATAGAACATTTCAGGCATTCCACTTCCCTTTGGTCCTTCATACCTTATAATAACTGCATCCCCTGGACGAATTACTTTCTTTAATACAGCATCAATTGCTTCTTCTTCACTATCAAAAGGTTTTGCCTTCAGTATTGCTTTGTGCATTTCTTTTGGAACTGAAGTGTGTTTTACCACTGCACCTTCTGGAGCAATATTTCCTTTTAATATTGAGATTGATCCATTAGTTCCAATAGGATTATTAAATGGACGGATAACATCTGCTTTTTTTAAACCTACTTTTTCAAGATAGCTATTGCATCTTTCATAATACCCATTCGTCTTCAATTCCTCTAAGTTTTCTCCGAGTGTCTTCCCTGTTACAGTCATTACATCTAAGTGAAGCATGTGCTTTATTTCTTCCATGATTCCAGGTACTCCACCAGCATAATAGAAATATTGTGCTGGCCATTTTCCTGAAGGACGTATATCTAGTAAATAATGAGCACCCCTGTGTATTCTATCAAAGGTTTCTTCATCAATATATAATCCAAATTCATGAGCTATAGCTGGTAAATGTAATAGTGAATTACTAGATCCTGATATAGCTGCATGAACTAATATAGCATTTT
>Ga0302173_10000124_pt1 | contig 39798 bp, 29 predicted proteins | sample I_Fen_N3_1_FD_198785 | JGI IMG/M metagenome (GOLD analysis project Ga0302173, IMG submission 198785) | Peat permafrost microbial communities from Stordalen Mire near Abisko, Sweden - I_Fen_N3_1 | ecosystem: Environmental > Terrestrial > Soil > Wetlands > Permafrost | place: Sweden: Abisko... | reverse complement strand
GATACCTTCAGCGGAAGCCTGACAAGGACACCGGGCGAAAACGTGGGCGCGTATGCGATCAATCAGGGCACACTTGCACTGAACGGCAATTACACCCTAACCTACTTGGGTGCTGATTTAACGATCGGTACAAAAACAGTTACAGTTACAGCAGCAACGAAAAGCAAAACCTACGGCAATGCTGATCCTGATTTGATCTATACCTTTGCTCCGGCACTGGCGGGTACAGATGCTTTCAGCGGAAGCCTGACAAGGACACCGGGCGAAAACGTGGGCGCGTATGCGATCAATCAAGGGACACTTGCACTGAACGGCAATTACACCCTAACTTATTTGAGTGCTGACTTAACGATCGGTGCAAAAACAATTACAGTTACAGCAGCAACGAAAAGCAAAACCTACGGCGATGCTGATCCTGCTTTAACCTATACGTTTACTCCGGCACTGGCAGGTACAGATACCTTCAGTGGAAACCTGAACAGAACATCTGGCGAGAACGTGCGTACCTATGCGATCAATCAGGGCACACTTGCACTGAACGGCAATTACACCTTAACCTATTTGGGTGCTGACTTAACGATCGGTGCAAAAACAATTACAGTTACAGCAGCAACGAAAAGCAAAACCTACGGCGATGCTGATCCTGCTTTAACCTATACGTTTACTCCGGCACTGGCAGGTACAGATACCTTCAGCGGAAACCTGAACAGAACATCTGGCGAGAACGTGGGTACCTATGCGATCAGTCAGGGCACACTTGCAGTGAACGGCAATTACACCCTAACCTATGTGGGTGCTGATTTAACGATCGGTGCAAAAGCAATTACCCTTACAGTAAATGCTGCGCAATCTAAAATATATGGAACTGCCGATCCTGTCTATACTTATTCCTTCTCACCAACCTTAGCCAGTGGAGATTCATTTACAGGAGTTCTATCAAGAGCCGCCGGAAACGATGCAGGAACCTACCCTATAAACCAGGGAACATTAAGCGCCGGAAAAAACTATACAATTGCTTTCATACCAAATGATTTTACTATTATCAAAGCAAACCAGACCATTACCTGGAATCAATCTTTAGATTTTGGTTGTGAAGGAGAAAGTTCCATAATTTTAACAGCATCCTCTAGTAGTACTTTACCGGTGAGTTATACTTCTTCAAATGGCAGTCTGGTCTCCATTTCTGGAAATGTACTGACTGTGCAGAACTACGGCTCGGTAAACATCATTGCCTCTCAGCCCGGTAATAACAATTACAATGCAGCTGCTGTGGTAAGTCTGTCGCTCGTAAGAAGCCAGCCGAACCTGATTAGAAAACAATTTGAAAATGTTATTTTCTTTGACAATAGTTCCAAGAGTTTCAGCAGCTACACTTGGTACAAAAATGGTATTCTGGTTCCAGGTCAAACCAATCAATATTATAAAGAAAACGGTCCTTTAAATGGAACTTATCATGCGGTAGCGATCCGATTAGACGGCACGGCAGTAATAACCTGTCCGATTGTTCTATCACCAGCAGTGGAGCAGCAGTACATCAAAATTGTTCCCAATCCTGTTAAACCAAATGCAAGTTATGAAGTGGTCAATAATGTACCTGTTTCCTTATTACATAATGCACGTGTGCAGGTCTACAGCATAACAGGTCAGCTTATAGAGGATAAAACTATTAGTCAAAACACGGAGACATTTCAGGCCCCAGCTGCAGAGGGTATCTATATTATCCGACTGACTCTTACAAATGGTAAATATTTTTCAAAAAACCTTCTAGTTAAATACTAAAACAATTTAGAATATGAAATCCTCATTTCAGCAATGGGGATGGATTATTCTAATATAAAAAAGCAAGTATGAAATTCAACATAAAAAATGCTATCGGGATCACAGCCTTTCTAATCTCGCAGGGCGTGGCTGCCCAGTTCTATGTGGGTGTACAAGCCGGAGTTGGCGACATTCAGTCAGATGTGAAAGGCGTTCAAGCCAGCAACAGGCTTGGAGCAGCTGTAAAAGCTGGGTATATTTATTCGATAACCGATCATATTGGTATAGGAACAGGACTGGAGTTTTCCCAATATAGACAGCAGGTGTCATTAAGCCAAGCTTCGAAAACACTGAGCAATTTTGAAATTGATCCTTCCGGTTCCGCCTTTGTCTACAATCTTACGGCCGACAATTATAAAGAAAACCAAACCCTGCGTACCCTCCAGATACCACTTTTTCTGCAATATAAAACCACTATCAACAAAGGGATTGATTTTAATTTTAGAGCAGGAGCGAAATACTTTTTGCCTGTAAAATACAAGATTGATGCAACAGCTTCCTCGGTAAATGGTACTGCTTATTATCCAGATGTTAACTTATACATTACTAATTTACCTGAGTACGGTTTTGGTGGTCAAAGTAATTATTCAGCTTCTAGCGAGTATCAAACTAAAGGAATTTTAATGAGTTCGTTCGAATTGGGTTTTACATTTGATATGGGAGCAAAAAATGCATTATATACAGCAATGTTCCTTGAAAATGGTTACGGATCTATTATTGATCAAGATAACAACAAATCATACATTGGCTACAATCCAAATTCTGCTTCAGACAGAAAATCCAACGGATTATATAGTACTGATAAAGATGCAAAAGTAAGACCAGTAGCCTTTGGTGTTACATTAGGATGGAATTTTAAATAATTCTAGTTTTTAAATTTAGAACAAAGGTCTTGACTAATAATCATGACCTTTTTTTTATTCATAGTTTCCCATTTCAAACATCTAAAATAAGCTAACTTAAAATTAATAATCCTAGTATATTACTAAATATAGTATATATTGTTTCTTACGTAATCGTTGTTCTGTCCCGTCTTGATATAATGATGCACAAAACATATTAGATAAAGAGTACAACTCCCTCTTTCTATAAAGCTATTTTTTAGATTTTATCCAAGAACATTAATATGGTAATTAGGTGTTCGATTGTAATTAATAACGAAATAGATACTTAGCTACAATTTAAAAACCAAACTATGTCAATATTTATTAGTTACTCAAACAAAGACTAGGATTTTGTCGATAAGTTAGGTGTAAAACTTTGGGTTACAATCTGTATCTGGCCGCCGGCGAGTTTTGTTCTTGAGATTATCTCTTCTTTTTCAATATATTTTCCATCTTGTGAAATACTGATTTTGCTAGGTTTCTCTCTTCTAAATTGCAATGTGCCACGATTCTGCCACAAAACTAAAAACGTTAGCTTTAAAAATATTTTTGAATTGTAATTCTGCTTTTAGTATCGGGAACAGGACTCGAACCAATATATAAATACTTGCTTAATAACTTATTTTATTAAATTGGGAAAATCAACACTCGTTACTTAAAATTGAATCATTGATGTTTGAAGGGTTCCGAAACTGCTTATGAAATATACTGAAAAAGTATAATTGAAGTTACCAATTTATTCTAATTACAGCCTTAACAATTCACGACACAGATTATCAACATGTTGTATTATAACGACATTTTTAATATATTCATATCTGTAAAAGTACATTGACTCACTGCAATTAAATTGATCAAGGCTACAAAGGGCTACAAGGGATATCACTATAAATGAGACCTATACGGCTACCGTTTTTGGAAGAGTACTTGAAAATACCAATAAAATCAACGAATTAAGGGATAGGCATGTAATCCTGCCACCCCGACAAAAGTCTTTTCATTTACTTTGAGAGACTTTTTTTTTGCATAAACTGAAAGCTAAAATATTAATAAAGAACAATTATTGCGTCTAGATCTTTAATCGGGAAGTCCGCAGGTTCGAATTCTGTGATCATTAGAAAAAAAACTTTATGTGTTTTACAGAAAGGATTTTATGTTTTTTATACTATTTAGTAATCTCTATTTTAGAATAGCAAAAACTGATTAGCTGAGTTCTTATTTCCAACAATAAAAACTTACTTTTGCATCATCAATATAAATTCTATACATATTATGTCAGATACAATCGAAAAAATTAAATGCCTAATTATTGGTTCTGGTCCAGCAGGTTATACTGCAGCAATTTATGCTGCCAGAGCAAATATGAATCCAGTTTTATATCAAGGAATGCAACCTGGTGGTCAATTGACTACAACTAATGAAGTTGAAAATTTTCCAGGTTATGTTGATGGCGTTACAGGTCCTGAAATGATGATTCAATTACAAGAACAAGCAAAACGTTTTGGTTCAGATATTCGTGATGGTTGGGCTACCAAAGTTGATTTTTCAGGAGATATTCATAAAGTTTGGATTAACGATACAATCGAATTGCACTGCGAAACTGTTATTATTTCTACAGGTGCATCTGCTAAATACTTAGGATTACCGTCTGAACAACATTATTTACAAATGGGTGGTGGAGTTTCTGCTTGTGCTGTTTGTGATGGATTTTTCTATCGTAATCAAGAAGTCGTAATTGTTGGAGCAGGAGATTCTGCTTGTGAAGAGGCGCATTATTTATCTAAACTTTGTAAAAAAGTTACAATGTTGGTAAGAAGCGAAAAGTTTAGAGCTTCAAAAATTATGGAAGAACGCGTTCGTAAAACTGAAAACATCGAAATTTTAATGAATCACGATACTGTTGAAGTTTTAGGAGATGAAAATGTTGTTCATGCTATAAAAGCGAAAAACAAAACAACTGGTGAAATTTTTGACATTCCTGCAACAGGATTTTTCGTTGCAATTGGCCATAAACCAAACACAGATATTTTTAAAGATTACATTACTCTTGACGAAACAGGTTATATTGTAAATGTACCAGGAACATCTAAAACAAATGTTGATGGTGTTTTTGTAGCTGGTGATGCTGCAGATCATGTGTATCGTCAAGCAATTACTGCTGCTGGTACTGGATGTATGGCTGCACTGGATGCTGAAAGATATTTGGCTGCAAAAGAATAAATTCAGTTTCAGTTTCCAATTTTTATTGGAATGTGAAATCGACTATAAACAAAAAGTCCCAATCGTAAAGATTGGGACTTTTTATTTGCTTTAATTTTTAGCTGCAGTCTGAAATCTGAAACTAAAAACTGCGACCTTTTTACTTAATCTTCTTAAACAATTTTGCTTCTTCAGAAAAACGTGTAAGTGTTATTGCCGGGCTTCCAAAAAGAGAAAGTTCGGCGTTATTTCCAAGTGCAATTGAAACTGTTGTTTCGGCTAAAATACTTCCTTTAGAATAGTTTTCGGCAGTTACATTGGCATCTTTTAACGTGAATTTTGTTCCTGTAAAGATCGAATTATTGTCTAGACGAATAGTTGCTTTCTCTGCGATTCCTTCAATTGTAGCGATTGATTTTTGATATAAGTCGCATTTGAATTTTATCGCAGATACTAATGTTTTTATTGAAGCTGTTTTACTTAGTTGTAAAACTGCGTCTTCAGATTTTAAGTTCAATTCGATTCTTGATTTATCATCGGCTGTTAAGTTGAACTTTTTTGCATTTACATTCAAAAATAATTTAGAATAATCAAAAGTATTAAAAGTAATATCGTCTAATTGGAGTTCCTGAATCGCATAAATAACGGATTCATTTTTAGCAATTACTTTTTTTAATGAACTTGTGTAGGTAATATGAACAACTAGTTTTTTGAATATCGTACTTTCTTTTGAAGTGTATAAACGAAGTACCTTTTCTCTTAAATCCATTCCAACGATATCGTGTAAATTATCGTCGGCTTCAATTTTAATTTCGTTTTTTTCTCCGCGTTCTAAGTATACTTCTAAATTGTCGTCGGCTTCAATACCATCAAATTCTCCAACTTCTTTTATTGATGTTGTCACGATTTTAGATCCTTTTATTTTTTCTCTTCTTTGAGCAAAAGTTAATGTCGTTACCAATAATAATAGGAGTAAGGCTGTATTTTTTTTCATTAATTCTAGATTTGATTGGAACAAATATAAAAAAATCATCCACTTGTGATGAATGATTTTTTATATATTTAACAGATAAAGAGGCTTTATCCTTGGCTGATAGTTCCTCCGGAACTTGCCGTTTTCTCAATTGTTTTAGGAGTAGAGTCATAATTGATGCTTCCTCCGCTGCTAGCTTGAGCTTTTAAATTTACTATTGGATGCACATTAACACTTGCGCCACTCGAAGCTTCTGCCTGTATTTCGTTTACTTGCAATTGGCGAGCATTTATACTAGAGCCGCTTGATGCCGATATTCTTGTTTTTAATGCTTTTCCTTTGATGTTTATGGTACTTCCGCTTCCAGAATCAATAGTTATATTATCAGATTCAACATTTAGATCGATTGATGCAGCGCTTGAAGTTTCAAGATTAATATCTTCGCCAGTAATAAGACCATTATTTATTACGGTAGAAGCGGTTGAAGCTTCTAACTTATCTATTTTAGGCATTTTTACGGTTACTTTTTTCTTTGTAATATCTCTAAAAGAGCTGTATTTACATTTAATTATTAAAGTTCCGTGCTCTACTTTTGTGATAATATCTTTTTGCAAATTATCATCGGCTTCGACAGTAATTTCGGTTGAATCTGATTGTTGGATTACTAAATCTATCGCATTACTAACAGAGATATTTTTAAATTCTCCTTGAACAATTCTTTTTTCAGTCGTAACATTTCCGCTTCCTTCTATCGTATTTACATTAAGGTTACAAGAGGCAAACAATAGAGCAGCGATTCCTGCAACTATGAATTTTGTAATATGAATGATTATTTTTATCATGGCTTAGTTAATTTTGATTATAACTCCGTTTTTGTCAGTGGTTAATCTTCCTTTGGTTTTCTTTCCGTTTAAAACTTCTTTTCCATTTATTTTAATCGAAACTTCTTTTACAGTATCGTTTTCAACTGTATTATCTTCGTCGTTGTTAGAATCTACGTCTCCGTAATCATTTTCTCCCGTTGGGCAATTCAAACATTTAATTTTTGAACCTTCAACTTTGTAGTTGTAATTACCACTAAAGTGTAAGTTGAAAAAATCATCTTCAGAGTCATCATAATCTTGAATAGAAGCATCTGGTTTAAATAATTGTCCTTGTGGTAAGTACAAATAGATATCAACTTCCTGACCTCTAAATTTGTTTTTTACATCTGTAAGAAAATAATTGTCTAAAATGATTTGATTTCCGTTGATTTGAACTTTATAATCAATTTTTTCAGCTCTTTTCTTTGCATTTGTAAAGGAGTTTCCTCTTGCGGTTTTCTCTATTTGTATATACGCATTCGGTTCATCTGTGCGCAAAACGTGTAAACGAACATCTGTAGAATAAATCAATTGATTGTTAGCAGAATCTTGTACAAATTCAAAATCTCTGTGCTGATTTAAGCTTTTTGAATAGTAATCATTGTATCTGAATTTCACATAAAGTGTGTCAGTTGGGCTAATTCTGATTTCTTTTTTCTCTACAGATTTATTATCGTATGAAAATTCAGTTGCTTGTTTGATTCCAATGCTAATTGCAATTGTAACCGCAATAATCCAAATTGCTAACAAAGTGTATTTTGTAATATTCCCGATAGATTTTAAGTTTGGAGACAACAATTTGAAACCTAAAAGTGTCAAAAAGAAAAACGGAATTCCAACAGCAAAAAACATTAATAATCCAAATGACCAAATTGGGTAATCTGTAAAGTTTCCGGCTTCAACGAAGTTTTGCCATGGAAACTCAATAAAAAGATTTGTTCCTAAAGTAAAAACTCCAATTAATAAAAGGATTAAAACACTAAGCCCTGACATGATCAAAATGATTCCTAAAAACTTAGCAAAGATTTTAAAAACCGTCATAATAAAATCTCCAAATGAACTACTTATTCTCTCAGCTCCCGACTTTACTTGGTTTCCAACTTTGTCATAATCTGCATTTTTAAATTTATCAGATAATGTTTCAATTTCTTCACGAACCTTTTTTTCAATGTTCGAAATTGTAACCGGTTCTCCAGTCATTTCTAGTTTTTCTGAAGTTGTAACCGCTTCCGGAGTTACAACCCAAAGAACGAAATAAGCTAAAATTCCAGTTCCAAAACCTGCAAAAACAAATATTAAGAAAATGATTTTTATCCAAACAGCGTCAATTCCAAAATAATGTCCTAAACCTGTTGCAACACCACCAATCATCCCTTTTTCTTTATCACGGTATAATTTTTTGTGTTTTCTTGTACCGTTAAAAGATTGATTTGGTTTTTCTTCGTCCTCAATAATGTAGTCTTCAGGTTGCCCCATAACGGTAATCACTTCGTCAACGTCTTTTAAGCCTACAACATGTTTTTCGCTTTTTTGTTTCTCTGTTAATAATTCAGAAACACGCATTTCGATATCTTTAATAATTTCATCCTGACCAGATGAGTTGTTTAGTGATCGTTTTATAGCGTCAAAATAGCGTGTCAATTTTAAATATGCGTCTTCATCGATGTGAAAAAACATACCGCCTAAGTTAATATTTACTGTTTTGTTCATGACTTATTGATTTTGATTGGTGATTAGATTTACGGCGTCAGACAATTCTGTCCAGGTTCCGCTAAGTTCGTTTAAAAAAGTTTGTCCTATCTCGGTTAATCCATAATATTTTCGTGGTGGCCCAGAGGTCGATTCTTCCCAACGATAATTAAGCAAACCGTCGTTTTTCAGCCTAGTTAAAAGTGGATAAACTGTTCCCTCAACAACTAGTAATTTTGCGTTTTTTAAAGTGTCTAATATTTCAGATGTATATGCGTCTTTTTCTTTTAATACTGATAAGATGCAAAACTCAAGAACACCTTTGCGCATCTGTGCTTTTGTGTTTTCAATGTTCATAATTTCATTTTGTTTTTTTTAGATTGAACAATTCGTTTTTTGATTGATGGTGATTGCTTTGCCAATTCGAGCAAAGCTCTCGGGTGATTGATGATTGAATTCGAAACTATTCTTATTGATTGATTGTAATGTTTCGACTATAACTTTTAACTTTTTTGTGTCACACTGAGCGAAGCCGAAGTGTTACTTTATAAAAGGAATCGTTAGCGGATATTTATACAATTCTCCGTTTGAAGCTTTTATCGAAGCATAAATCACTAAAAAGAATTCAACAAATTTTAATACACCAAATAGTAAAACCGCTGTTATACCAACACTTAATAATTCGATATTTCCGTGAAAATCAAAATTTCTAATTACGAAATCTTCATTGTTAAAAACGGCTTCCATTGGAAGGTTCTGAAGAAAAACAGTTATAAAAATTGGAATTGCGATTAGAGCTAAAACCAAGGTGTAAAGCAATAAACTTAACTGGAAGTTTAAAGTCTGTTTTCCGTGGTGATTTACAAATTCTGATTTGTCTTTGTAACTCGTCCAGATCAATATTGGGAAAATATAGTTTCCAAAAGGAATAATATATTGACTCAATGTACTTAAATGTGTAAACGTTGCAGTGTTTCTTTCTGATGTTGTTTCCATGATGAGTGGTGTTGTTGTTTCCATGATTAAAAGTATATAGTATTTTCTTATGCAAATATATGTCTAAAAGACAGTATCTTGTTTTGCATAGTACCAAATATTAACAAAATATTAACAAAGTTAATGTTTTGAAAAGAGGTATAATATGTTGAAAATCATCGTTAGGTACTGATTTTATTGATGAAACAGGAAAGTAATTGCAATTTATTGTGCGTGCATAGTTTTTTTGTATTTTTACATAAAAAAATAAATACCATGGCATTATCAGTTTCTAAACTTAATAAATTTGTATTATTCAAATTACCATCAGCATATATTTGCGGTGTGCGTGTAAAGGCAATCGACCAAGATAGATGTGTGGTAAGTGTAAAACATAGATGGATAAACCAAAATCCCTTTAATTCGATGTATTTTGCAGTTCAGGCAATGGCGGCAGAATTAACGACTGGAGCATTGGTTATCTCGCAAATTCAGGAAAGTGGCAAAAAGATCTCAATGCTGGTCGCTAATAACAAAGGAAACTTTACCAAAAAAGCTACAGGTAGAATTACATTTGTTTGCAACGACGGACATTTAATTGCAGATGCAATTAAGAGAACAATTGCGACAGGCGAGGGACAAACTTTCTGGATGAAATCTATTGGGACAAATGAAGAGGGAGTTCAGGTTTCTGAAATGGATTTTGAATGGAGTGTTAGATTGAAATAGTTTTATTTTTTTTTTACCACAGATTATTGGGATTAAAAAGATTTCTGTACAAAGTAAATAAGTGGCAAATTATAAACATAAAAAAAGACCTCAAGTAATTGAGGTCTTTTTTGTAGAAATAGGTAATCCATTTATTTTTTAACGCAACAAGATTTTTTATCTTTCTTTTCAGTGCTGTTTTTTTTTGTACAGCATGATTCTTTTTTATCCTTTTCTTTTTTAGTAGGTTTAGTTTCTTGAGCACTAACACCAATTGAAAACACAGCAATAGTTAGAACAGTAATTACTTTTGTCATTTTAGATAATTTAAATTGTTTTTTAGTTAAAATAGTTTGTTTCAGGACTCAAATGTAGCAAGATTTTTCAGAGTTGATTCTTACAATTTTGTTAATGTTTTTGTAATAATATGTCATTAAAAATTAAATAAAATTCTGGTTTAATAATTCAAATTCAAGCCAAAACCAAGCCCCATATCACTATCATAATGTGTTGTAATTCCAAAGTTTCTGCCCACAACATATTTTAAACCAGCCATGTATTCCTTATCTGTATTCCACATTAAATTCATTCGCAAGCGTCTGGAAAGCGGAATATCTTTTCGTTCAAATTGTATTCTCACATTTCCATCGGTGTAAACCTCAACCTGCGCTTTTACGAGCATTGGTAAAGTATATTCGATACCAGCACTAAACACAGAGCGATTGTCTTTAGTGTTCTTTTGGCCAAACATATTTTGTTCCTGTTCGTCCATACCCATTTTTCTATATCGCCAATCAAAACCTATAAACGGCATAAACCATTGCATTTTGCCAATATAACGGCCAACATGCGTTTCGGTTTCATAACCGTGTTCATTATTATAACCCAATCTCCATTCCGTTCCAATGCTCCAACGCGTATTGCCTAACATTGCTTCTCCGTCGTTTCCGTTTGTTGCAAAATCATTTTCGGCCATAAGATGAAACATTCGATCGTCCATTTTTAGCATTTTGTCTGCCATTTTTGGGTCTTTAATTAACGGATTTGGAGCTGAATTTTCATAACTAAAAATGCGTCCCATTCCTGCCATCATGTGATATAATATATGACAGTGAAAAAACCAATCGCCATCTGCATTTGCTTGAAATTCGATTGTATCGGTTTCCATAGGCATAATATCAATCACATTTTTAAGAGGCGAATATTCTCCATGTTCATTTATAATCCTAAAATCGTGTCCGTGCAAATGCATTGGGTGACGCATCATCGACCCATTATACAATACAATTCGAACATTTTCTCCTTTTTTAATCAAGATTTTATCGGTCTCAGAAATCACTTTATTGTCTAAACTCCAAACATAACGGTTCATGTTTCCTGATAATTCAAAGCGCAATTCTTTTACAGGAGCATCTTTTGGCAAAGTTGTTATCGTTGGAGATTTTAGCATTCCATAATTTAAAGTTGTAATCTCGGCAGTTTCTGTCGTGTCACTAGACATTTTCATATCCTCCATTTTCATGCCTCCCATATTATGCATAGAATGATCTTGAACTTTTGTAGATTTATCTTCACCCGAAATTTCCGGATACATAACAGCATTCATGTCCATTTTGTTAAGAGACATTTTCATACCCATATCATTCATTTCTCCATTCATCTTCATCATACCATTCATCATTTTCATGCCTTCAAAATATTTCAATTTTGGAAGATGTGAAACAAGTTGTTTAGTTCCTTCACCTAAAAACAAAGAAGCAGATCCGGTTCTGTCTTCGGCTGTAGCCAAAAAAGCAAAGGATTTTTTATCTTCAGGAATGGTAACCACCACATCATAGGTTTCAGAAACTGCAATAATCAATCGGTCGACTTCTACCGGTTCAACATCGTTACCATCGCTGGCCACAACCGTTATTTTTCCGCTGCCATAAGTCAGCCAGAAATAACTTGAAGCACCGCCATTTGCAATTCGCAATCGCACTTTGTCGCCCGCTTTAAACTGCGAAAGCTGATTCTCATTTTTTCCATTTATTAAGAATTTCTCATAATAAACATCGCTCACATCCATAGCGTTCATACGTTTCCATTCGTTAGTAACTTTTGTCGAAAACTTACCTTTTTGAATCGCTTCGGCATAACTTTGAGTAGTTCCTTTTTTTATCGCAAACCAATCATTGGCATTGTGCAACATTCGCTGAACGTTCTCTGGTTTCAAATCTGTCCATTCACTTAAGATTATCGGAACTGTTGGTAAATCATCAATTCCTTTTCTAAATGTTTGATCATCTTTCTTTTTATTAATAATAAAGAGTCCGTATAAACCAATTTGTTCCTGTAAGCCGGAATGGCTGTGATACCAATATGTTCCGTTCTGGATAATTGGGAATGTATATTTATGAGTTGTTCCGGGTTTTATTGGCATTTGAGTTAAATATGGAACTCCGTCTTCTTTATTCGGAAGAAATAATCCGTGCCAATGCATGGCTGTATTTTCTTTTTTTAAATCGTTATGTACATAAATCTCTGCAATGTCACCTTCTGTAAAGGTTAATGTTGGCATCGGAATTTTTCCGTTAACTGTAAGCGCACGTTTTTCTTTTCCGGAAAAATTTACAATCGTGTCCCTGACGTGTAAATCATAACGAACTACTTTTTGAGCTTTTACATTTAAAGCAATCAAAAAGACAATCATAATAGTATATAGTTTCATTTTAATTTTTTAAAGATTTAGATTTCTTAGGCGTAAGGCATTTACAATTACAGAAACCGAACTCAAACTCATTGCAAAAGCAGCCAACATTGGCGAAAGCAAAATTCCAAACACGGGATATAAAATTCCTGCTGCAATTGGGACTCCCAAAACATTGTATATAAAAGCAAAGAATAGATTTTGTTTGATGTTTTTCATCACAGAATGACTTAGTTTTTTGGCTTTTACAATTCCGTTTAAGTCACCTTTTACAAGCGTTATTTTGGCACTTTCTATGGCAACATCAGTTCCTGTTCCCATTGCAATTCCAATATTTGCTTGAGCTAGAGCCGGAGCATCATTAATTCCATCGCCTGCCATGGCTACAATTTTGCCTTCGGCTTGTAAACGCTGAATTTCTTTTAGTTTATCTTCAGGAAGACAATCGGCTTTAAAGGAACTTAAATACAAACGATCAGCAACAGCTTTTGCAGTATTACCATTGTCACCGGTCATCATAATCACTTCAACACCTTGATCAATTAAATCTTTAATTGCTTTTTCGCTGGTCGCTTTTATAGCATCTGTAATTGTTACATATCCCAAAACAGTATTGTCAATGGCGATATAAGAAACCGTTTTTCCTAAACTTTGTTCGGCAATAATTTTATTTTCAATGTCTTCTGAGATCGAAGCGCCAACTTCAATCATTAATTTTTTATTTCCTAAAGCTACTTTTGCTCCATTAACCGTTCCTGTAACACCTTTTCCGGCAACTGCTTCAAAGTCTGGTACTTCAACTAAAGTTTGATTTTTAGTTTTCGCAAAATTAACTACAGCTTGTGCCAAAGGATGTTCGCTATTTTGGTTTAACGAAGCGATGTTTTGCAATAAAACATCTTCATTATTAGCAACTGAATAAATTTTCTCGACAGATGGTTTTCCTTCTGTAATTGTTCCGGTTTTGTCTGTAATTAAAACATCTATTTTATTCATGTTTTCTAGTGCTTCGGCATTTTTTATTAAGATACCAAATTGTGCACCTTTACCCACACCAACCATTACAGACATTGGAGTAGCTAATCCTAAAGCACATGGACATGCAATAATTAATACTGCAATGGCATTAATTAATCCGTAGATATAAGCAGGTTCCGGGCCAAATTTTGCCCAAGCGATAAAGGTTAAAATCGAAATTAACACAACTGTTGGTACAAAATATTTTGCCACACGATCTGCTAATTTCTGTATTGGTGCTCTCGAACGGCTCGCGTCGTTTACTATTTGAATAATTTGCGAAAGCAAGGTTTCAGAACCCACTTTTTCGGCAATCATAACAAACGACTTGGTTCCGTTTATAGTTCCTGCAATTACATTATCGCCAACTTTTTTATCAACGGGAATTGGTTCTCCGGTAATCATAGCTTCGTCGATGCTGCTTTCTCCAGTTATTATTTTTCCGTCAACCGGAATTTTTTCTCCTGGTTTTACACGAAGTAAATCGTCTTTCTTGATATTGTGAATCGAGATTACTTTGTCAGTTCCGTTTTCTACTAAAGTTGCTTCTGTAGGAGCCAATTTTAATAATGCTTTTATAGCTCCGTTGGTTTGTCCGTGTGCTCTAGCTTCTAATAATTGACCTAATAAAACTAATGTTATAATTACTGTTGCGGCTTCAAAATATAGATGAATTGTTCCGTGATGAGATTTGAATTCTGATGGAAAAATATCTGGAAAAAACATTCCGGCAATGCTAAATAGAAAAGCAACACCAGTTCCAATCCCAATAAGAGTGAACATGTTTAGATTCCAGGTAACGATCGATTTGTAAGCACGTACAAAAAACATCCAACCTGCATAAAACAATACGGGAATTGAAAATAAAAATTGAACCCAATTCCAGTTTTCAATAGACATAATTTTAAAAAGAGGATTATTCGGAATCATTTCTGACATCGAAATAATAAAGATTGGAAGGGTGAACAAAAGCGCAATCTTCATTTTCTTCATTAAATCATCGTAAGTTTTGTTTTCTTCAGATTGCGAAGCTTGCATCGGAACCAAATCCATACCGCAAATTGGGCAATCTCCAGGTTCGTTTGAAACAACTTCCGGATGCATTGGACATGTAAATTGCGTAGTATTGATTGCAATTTGCGGAACTAAATCCATTCCGCAAACTGGACAATCTCCTGGTTTATCATAAGTCTTATCGCCTTCGCAATGCATTGGGCAATAATAAACTCCGGTTGTATTGTGACTATGAGTTACAACTGCTTTTTTTTTATGTTCATGACCTGCATGACTTTCTTTATTATTACTGGAACAACAAGATTTAACTGCTGTATCTGAATTTTTTTGTACAGAAGTCATTTCAATAGTATACTTTCCGGCTTCAGTTAAAACCTCTTGAAATTTTTCGGTCGGAACATGTTTTTCCATTGTTATAGTTGCCAATGGAGGATTCAATGTTACTTCGGCTTGAATTCCTTCTACAGTGTTTAAAGTTTTTTCAACTTTTTTACGGCAACCGTCGCACGACATTCCTGAAATTACATATTGATGTGTCATTGTTTTTGTTTTTAAAGTATTACAATGCAAATTTCCGAAGTAACGATTACATCGGTTTGTATAATTTTGAGAATGATTTGTAATATTATTTAAAAGAGATTTTACCGCAAAGCGCGCAAAGATTTTTTTGATCTCGTTTTATAGTAATCTCGCAAAGACGCAAAGGCGCAAAGTTTTTTTCTAAGTTAATAATTGAACGTCCAGTTTGTCATTTCGAGGAACGAGAAATCACACAAGTAATTCCGTTCCTAAAAGCGTCAATCTTTGTCGATTTACGAGTGTGATTTCTCGTTCCTCGAAATGACATAAAATGAGAAAAAAACTTTGCGCTTTTGCGACTTTGCGAGAAATTAATTTTTACAAATTCTCAATCTGAATCCTTTTTTTATCCTTCAATTGTTTAAAGTAAGTAGGAGTAAAGCCCGTAATTTTCTTAAACTGATTGCTTAAATGTGCTACATTACTGTAGTTTAACATATCGGCAATTTCACTTAGTGAAAGTTCATTATAGATCAATAACTCTTTTACTTTTTCTATTTTTTGACTGATAAAATATTTTTCGATAGTAGTATTTTCAACTTCCGAAAATAGATTACTCAAAGTGCTATAATCCTGATTTAGATTTTCTACTAAATAATCGGATAGATTAACTTTAAGATCGTTGTTTTTATGATGAACTAAATCGACAATGAGATTTTTTATTTTCTCAATAGTTTTACTTTTTTTGTCATCGATAAAATCAAAACCTAAAGTTTGCAGGTTTTTAAGTAAAATTTCTTTTTGACTTTCGGTAATTGGATCTTGTAGTTCTACTTCGCCTAATTCCACTGAAGTAGTGTGAAGTCCTAGTTTTTCAAACTCAGACTTCACAACCATTTTACAGCGACCGCACACCATGTTTTTGATGTAAAGAGTCATATTTATTTAATGGTTTCTACCACGTTACCACAAGTTAACATTGATGAACCATAATAAGGATTTTTAACGGCTTTTTCTTTGCTTAACCAATCAGCATCGGCCATTGGGCAATATTGTTTGTACACAACTTGCGAAGATTTTGAAACTTTAATCAATTCGTAAGTACTTTTTGAAAGTGATTTGAAAGTTTCACGTTGTTTTTTTAAATCTGAACTTGTAGAAATACTTTTAGCATCTGCTGTCAATTTTTTCATGACTTTCATCCATGCAGTATGTTCGTCACTTTTTAATTTGTCCATTTTTACTTCGGTAATTGCTGTCAACAAATCTTTGGCTTTCGCCGAAGTTAATTTTGTATCACTTTTAATTAAAGCATCTTTAACGGTAAAGTAAGCATCGTAAACAGATTGTAATTGTGTAGAATCGACATCTTCAATTGTAGATATTTCTATTTTAATTGAATTTGCGTGAATTGAATTTGCAGAAAATAATACGATTATTACTGCTGCTATAGTTGATATTGTGTTTTTCATTTTATACGATTTTAGTAGAGAAGGTAAATTTTTCTCTGAGTTAAATAATTTTAATTTTTGTTTCTAGGACTGAGCCTAAATCTTTGCTCCTGATCGCGATTGCGATTAAACTAAACCCAATTAGGGCTATAAGAAATAGAATTATTTTATTTTTGGCAGTAACCAAATAGAAGTAAAACCAGCTGAAATACTAGCGGTTTTATGTAGGGAATTTTGTTTCTCGACAGAGAAATTGAATGAATTAGTATCAAATGCAAATTCGTTTATTGCAATTAAACTGTGATGTAAGCTTGAAGTTGTACAACCAGAATGATCACATTTTCCGTTGCAGCCATGTTGGTCTTTATTGGGGCTGTGATCTTTTTTGCAACAATCTTTTTGACAAGTGTTATTTGTTTTGTTTGAAGTTGCTTTGTTTTCGCACGAATTTTTTTCAGAAGATTTTCCGCAAGCATAACTCGTTCCTGACATCAAAAAGAAGCCAAGCGTTAAAATGAGTGCTACTATGTGAAGTTTTTTTGTCAACTAAAGCTATTTTGCGATTACAAATTTAATCAATTTATTAAAAGTTTCTAGCTGTTTCGAATTTTATGTTTTCTTAAAATCAGTTGGTTTCATGTTTTTTCTCTTTTTAAAATAGTTTGATAAGTGGCTCTCATCGGTAAAACCAAATTCGTATGCTATTTGTTTAATAGGTAATTGGTTGTTGTGAATTCGTTTTTCGATCAAAGTAGTTCTTAGATTATGAATGTACTCTCGATAACTAATGGCGAAGGTTCTTTTAAAATAGGCACTAAAATAAGTTTCGGCAATATTAAAATGATTGGCGATAACTTTTATCTGAACTAATTTTGGATTGTAAATGTTCTGATGAATGTAGGTCGCAATTTGCTCATAATCGATATGAGTCGATTTCATTTGCAAATTCATGCCGCGAACGGTTTCTTTAATTAAACCAAAAATCGAAAGAATCTGATAGAACACAATAGGAGAGGTCGAAACATCTATTTTGCAATTGTATGCAGATATATTTTCGATTGTATTTTTTAAAATTGTTTTGCACGGATCATCAAGTTTTAGTACCGTTTCTTTTAGCAATTTATCGCGCATGAAATCTTCGGGAGTGTTGAGGTGCATATCATCACAAAAAAGATTTCTATTCGAATTGAAATAATTGTCTGTAAACTTAATATAAAAGAATCGGGTACTTTTTTTTATATCAAAGTAATGTTCATCTTCTGGCGAAATCACAAATAAATCTCCGGATTTGTAAGGTAACAAATTGTTATTGAGGTGATGAATTCCGTTTCCTTTTTTAATGTAGATAATTTCGTAATACGTATGCGAGTGCGGCGGAAGGTGAAATTTCTCGTCCTCAAATTCATCAATAACCAGAGTTTTAAATTGATTTAATTTAGGCATAACATAAATTTACAAGTTTATATCGCAAATGTACAATTTATTTTAAATGCTACGGTGGTAAATTTGCACCATAGAAAGTCTATTCCTTTCTTACTAAACAAATGAAAAAAAGTCTTATTGCACTCTCATTAGGAGGTTTAACTATCGGTATTACCGAATTTGTTATGATGGGTTTGTTGCCAGATATTGCCTCAGATATGAAAGTTTCAATTCCAGTTGCCGGATATTTAATTTCAGCTTATGCGCTTGGTGTTGTTATTGGAGCACCTTTATTAGTAATTTTGGGTAGAAACTTAGCGCCAAAAAAGATGCTTTTGATATTAGCATTAATGTTAACGGTTTTTAATGCGCTTTCGATTATTGCACCAACTTATAATTTTTTATTCGCTTCGAGATTCCTTTCGGGATTACCGCATGGTGCCTTTTTTGGCGTTGGAGCAGTAGTAGCTAGCCGTTTGGCCGATAAAGGTAAAGAGGCTCAGGCAATATCGATTATGTTTGCCGGTTTAACACTTGCTAATTTAATTGGTGTACCAATTGGTACTTATATAGGACACAATTTTATATGGCGTTATACCTTTGTATTAATAGCTGTTGTGGGATTGCTTACATTTTTGTTTATCTCTTTATGGATGCCAAACTTAGAGAAAAGTGGAAATGTCAATATGAAAACGCAATTACAATTTTTTAAGAAAACCGAGGCTTGGTTAATTATCGGAATTACTGCAATTGGGTTTGGAGGATTATTTGCGTGGATTAGTTATATCGCACCTTTACTGACTAATGTTTCCGGATTTGCAGCAGAAGATGTTTCTTATATTTTGATATTGGCAGGTTTAGGAATGGTAGTTGGAAATTTTGCGGGTGGTAAGCTTGCAGATAAATTTTCTCCAGCACCTACCGTTTTAGCTCTGCTATTTGTAATGTCGATTGATTTGATTTTGGTTTACTTCTTCTCATCTAATCAATATGTATCCTTGTTTCTTACTTTCTTAACCGGAGCGATTTCTTTTTCGGTAATTGCACCAATTCAAATGTTGATGATTAAAACAGCTAAAGATGCAGAGATGATTGCCTCGGCAGCACTTCAAGGAAGTTTTAATATAGGGAACGCTTTAGGCGCCTTTTTAGGTGGTTTGCCATTGACTGCTGGATATAGTTATGCTTCTCCAAATCTAATTGGTTTAGGAATGGCCGTTATCGGGATGGTTATTACTTTTGTATTAATGCAAAAACATAAAAGCAATTTGCAGTTGCAACGCGCATAATGATTTAACTTCCTTTTGATAAGGAAAAGCCCTTAACCCAAATTTGGTTTAAGGGCTTTTTTTTACGTACAATTCTGGTTTTGTATTGTTTATGTTTTGAATATGATGATGTGATTTTTTTATTAGTAAGAATAGTATTCTTTTTTAAGTCTTTTAAGTAAAGCGCTAAGACTCGCAATTTAGTTTTTAGTATAAAAATTATTACATAAATTTAAAGGTCTCGGTAAGTTTTAAGTGTGTAAAAAACACTTACAGATATTGTAAATAGTTTTAGTGTAATCGATTGTTTTTTTTGCAAAATCGCAACAAATAAAGGAATAATAAAAATATATTTAATATTTATATGTTACTTAAATTACATATGTCATATAAAAAGCCTATTTTATTTTTGATATTTAATTTATTTTATGAATTTTTTATGAATTTTAATTTTTTATATCAAAAAAATATTTAAGTTTGTGTAATCGATTACAACTTTTTTTTATTGTTAAAATAAGTGCCAATTTGAGACATTATAAATAGGTGAAAAAACTCCAACTCTTGTTGAGGAAATAAAGCTTTAATATTCTTAAGAAAGTTTAATCGAAAAAATAATAATAACCACAAAAAACCACTTAGAACAAAAAACAATTAATAACTTAAACAATCAACCATGAATTTTAAAGATTTATTTAACAAAGGAGCAAATTGTTGCTTTGCAGTTGTTTTCTTATTGTGCTTACTGGCAAGCAATCAAATGAGTGCACAGTCTGTAGTATTTGAAGGAACAGTTAAAGATGCTGCAGGACTGGGTTTGCCTGGAGTTAATATTTTAGAAAAAGGGACAAAGAATGCTACTTCTTCTGATTTTGACGGACGATATAAGATAAAACTTAGTAATCCTAAAGCAGTTTTGAGTTTCTCTTTTATAGGATTTAAAACTAAAGAAGCTGCAGTTGCAGGAAAAACAAAACTAGATATTGTTTTAACTGAAGATTCTAACAGTTTAAATGAAGTTGTTGTAATTGGATATGGAACATCAAAAAAATCTGATTTAACAGGAGCTGTTTCTAGTATCTCAGGTAGCGATTTGAAAAAAGTGCCGGTAGCAAATGTAGCTGAAGCATTAACAGGTCGAATTGCGGGTGTACAAGTAACTTCGTCAGAGGGTTCTCCAGATGCAGATATAAAAATTAGAGTTCGTGGAGGTGGTTCGCTTACTCAGGATGCTTCACCTTTAATTATTGTAGACGGATTTCCAATTAATAGCATGAATGATATTTCTTCATCTGATATTGACTCAATGACAGTACTAAAAGATGCTGCTTCGACTGCAATTTATGGATCTCGTGGAGCAAATGGGGTAATTATCATTACTACCAAAAGTGGTAAAAATGGTAAAATGGCAGTAAGTTTCAATATGTTTTACGGTATGAAAAAGATAGCTAATGAAATTGATGTTTTGGCACCGGATGATTATACGAAATGGCAATACGAATATGCTTTGCTTTCTCAAACAGGAACAAAAGTAGCTTCAGATCCAGCTTCGTACACTAAGTATTTTGGAAACTGGCAAGATCACGATCTATACAACGGCCTAAAAGGAAATGATTGGCAAAAGCAAATTTTTGGACGTACTGGTGAGGTACAAAGCCGTGATTTAGGAATTAGAGGTGGAAGTGATAAACTTAACTATAATTTTAATTATGCTCATTATGATGAAAAAGCTATTATGATAGGTTCAGATTACAAGCGTAATAACCTTTCGTTAGCTTTAAAAAGTAAATTGAATGATAAAATTGATGTTAGTTTTACAATGCGTTACTCAGACACTGAAATTGATGGTGGAGGTGTAAATGAGCAAAATGAGAAGTCTTCAGCAGATTCACGTATGCGTACTATTGTTGGTTATGCGCCACTTCCAGTTTCAGGTTTAACTTCAGATGACACTTCTGGAGATGGAACAGATGTATTGGTAAATCCGTTAAGAGCTGTATCTGACAATGATCGTCAACAGTTTCGTAAAAACTACAATATGTTAGGTAGTTTTGGATGGGAACTTGCAGACAATTTAAAATTGAAAGTAGATTTAGGTTTGGATAATTTTAGCAATTTAGATTATCGTTTTTACGGATTAACTACATATTATATTGCTAACACTCCAATTGGTACGTTACAAGGTATGCCTGCAATGATTATGACAGATACGAAAGATCAACGTTTTAGAAATGCTAATACATTGAATTACGATTTCAAAAAAATCATGGGTGATAACCACCATTTAAGTGCTCTTATAGGTGAAGAAAGTATCGATTATACTTCTAATACTGTAACAAGTACGATTCATGGATATCCTAAGTTTTTTGATTTTGATAAAGCAAAAACTCTTACAACACAAGGAACTCCACAATCAATAGACAATTATTACAGTCCTGATGACAGATTGTTATCGTTTTTTGGACGTGCAAATTATGACTACAAAAATAGATACTTACTTACCGCTACATTTCGTGCAGATGGATCTAGTAAATTTTTGGAACAAAATCGTTGGGGATATTTCCCAGCTTTTGCAGCAGGATGGAAAATTTCTGAAGAGAGTTTCTTAAAAGGTAAAAGCGCTATAAATCTTTTAAAATTAAGAGCGAGTTATGGTGAAGCAGGAAATAATAATATACCTGTTGGACAACAAGTTCAAATTTTTCAATCTACAGCAACAACTTGGATTAACGGGGTTACTAGTGTTTGGGCACCTTCTAAAACAATGCCTAATCCTGACTTGAAATGGGAAACAACAGTTACTCAGAATTTTGGTTTAGACTTTGGGTTTTTCAAGAATCGCTTAAGTGGTAATTTTGATGTCTATAAAAATGTTACCAGTGATTTATTAATTAATTTTCCTGTTCCGGGATCTGGATATGATTTTCAATATCGTAACATGGGAGAAACACAAAATACAGGTTTCGAGGCTACTATAAATGTTGTGGCAATTGAAAAAGCTAAATACGGATTGAATTTCTCATTCAATATGGGAATAAACAAAAACCGTATTAACTCACTTGGTGTTATGAATAATTTTGGACAAGCTACAGGATGGGCTTCGTCACAAATTGGAGATGATTATTTAATTGAGGTGGGTTCTTCGCTGGGGGCAATGTATGGTTATAAAAATGATGGAAGATACGAAGTTTCAGACTTTGATTATATCGGAGGAAAATACGTTTTAAAAAGTGGTGTAGTTAGTACTGCGACTACTTTGGTTGGAGATGGAAGTGGTCTTAAACCTGGAGATATGAAATTGAAAGATGTTAATGGAGATGGTAAGGTTGACTTAACTGACAAAACAGTTATTGGTAATGTGAATCCTAAAAGTACTGGTGGTTTTGTTATTAACGGAAATGCTTACGGATTTGATTTAATGGCAGCTTTTAACTGGAGTATTGGAAATGAAGTATATAATGCTGATAAAATTGAGTTTTCGACCGCTACTGCTTCAGGACAGTACAAAAATTTAAATTCTACTATGGCCGATGGAAAAAGATGGACGAATTTAGATCCAGTTTCAGGTCAATTAGTAACAGATCCTGCTGCTTTAACAGCTCTTAATGCTAATACAACAATGTGGTCTCCATATATGAGAAGTGCAATATTTACTGATTGGGCAGTTGAAGACGCATCATTTTTAAGATTGAATACTTTAACGTTAGGGTATACAGCCCCTGAGATGTTTACATCTAAACTTGGAGTTTCTAAATTAAGATTCTATCTGACAGCAAGCAATGTTTTTGTTTGGACAAACTATTCAGGTTCTGATCCAGAGGTTTCTACAAGAAGAAAAAATCCACTTACACCTGGGGTTGATTCAAGTCCTTATCCAAGAAGCAGACAAATGGTTTTTGGGATGAATCTTAATTTCTAATTTTAAATTATTACAAAATGAAACATAAATTAATAATAGCGGGATTGATTATTTCTGGTTTATTCAACTCTTGTCAACAATTCGAAGATGATTATCTAGATACACCTGCACAATCAACATTAGATGCGTCTTTGATTTTCTCAACAGCGGGATTGGCAAAAGGAGCTATTGATGGAATAAAAGTACCATTTGCTGAAACTAACTCTTATAGAGGGCGTTTTTTACCATATTATGGATTAAATACTGACGTAGAATGGTATAATACTTCGCAAACAGCAGGAGATAAGGCAGATTTGTGTGTTTATGATACAAAGCCAGGTAATACAGAGATGAATACTACCAACAATGCTTATTCGATGATGTTCTCTGGTATTGAGCGTGCTAATATTTGTATTCAGGGTTTACGTCAGTACGGAAATCCATTGCCGGGAACAGAAATGGGACAATTATTAGGAGAAGCTTTAACACTTAGAGCAATTTACTATGCTGATTTAATTAAAGCTTGGGGTGATGTTCCGGCTCGTTTTGAGCCAATTACTTCTGCGACTTTATATTTACCTAAATCAAGTAGAGATGTTCTTTATAAACAATTAATTAAAGACTTAGGTGAAGCAACAACTTTAGTGGCATGGCCTAATCAAACTGCATATACAGGTACTGTAGAGCACGTAAATAAAGCTTTTACAAAAGCATTTAGAGCGCGTTTGGCTTTGGCTGCAAGTGGTTTTCAACAATATCCTGACGGTGTAAGAAGAAGTACTGACCCGGAACTTTCGGTAGCTAATATGTATGCATTGGCGCTAAATGAATCTCGTGAAGTGATTCAAAGTGGTTCAGCTCGTTTAGAACCTACTTTTGAGGGATTTTGGAGAAAGTATAATGAGGAGAATACTACTGCTGGAGGAGAATCTCTTTGGGAACTTCCTTTTGCTGATGGACGTGGTAGAATGTTATTTACTTTTGCTGTAAAACACACAGCGGCTAGTGATCAATTTCAAGCTAATGGAGCTAACCGTGGTGGTGTAGCGGGACCATTACCATTTGTTTTTTACGATTACGATCAAGTTGATACTCGTAGAGATGTTACTTGTGTACCTTACAAATATGGTGCGGCAGTTAGTAATATTGCTAAGCAAGAGTTAGGTTCACTAGATACATGGTATTTTGGTAAATACCGTTACGAATGGATGAAACGTTATGTTACGTCTACTAATGATGATGGAGTTAATAAAATTTACATGCGTTATGCAGAAGTACTTCTTATAGCTGCTGAAACTGCTAACGAATTAGAAGGTCCTGGTGCAGCTGCTCCTTATTTAAAAGAAATTCGTAGAAGAGCATTCCCTGCTGCTTCACAAGCTGTTAAAGTTGACGCTTACGTAAATGCATTAACTAGTAAGCAGGCAATGTTTGACGCTCTTGTGAAAGAAAATAAATATGAGTTTACTGGTGAAATGGAACGTAAACAAAATTTAATTCGTTGGAATTTGTTAAAAGCAAAATTAGATGAAGCAAAAGTAAAAATGGCAGCTTTATCAACTCGTACAGGCGAGTATGCAGATGTACCAGCTACTTTATATTATAAATTTAAAGCAGATAATGTATCTCTTGACATCTACGGATTAAACAGAGGAGAGTCTACAAATCCTGGTATAGCTTATACTGCTCTTGCTTGGACATGGACAGGAACTGCAGCAGATGCTAAGATAAATTCATTGTACAAACCGGGTGTAAACCCAGATAACAGACAATTCTGGCCAATATGGCAAGTATTTATTGATGGAAGTAATGGTCAATTAAAGAACGATTACGGTTATTAAGATCTTAGAAAAAATTAATAAAGTTATTATGATGAAAATAAAACATATACTAAAAGGATTAATAGCCACATTGGTACTCACTTCTGCCATTTCGAGCTGCGAAAGTTATAATGAAGGATTGTTAGACGGTATCGGAAATTCAAGAGAATTTTCTCCTATCGCTCTTACGGCAAAAATAAGAACTCAAACATTTGTTGAACTTAACTGGACAGTGAATGCAGCGGCAGATCATTATACAGTAGAATTTAGTGCAGATGATCCGGACTTTAAAGTAATCTACAAAACACTTCAGGTTACAGGATCTCAATTGCCGTTAACAGTTCAGCTTGAAGGTGAAACTACTTACTCTATAAGAGTTAAAGCAGTGACAAACGGATTAGCAGATTCAAAATGGTCTGTGGTAACGGCAACAACACTTTCTGAGCAACTTTTCTTCCCTGTACAACCAGCAGATATTGATTCAAAACAAGTTACGCTAAGATGGACACCAAATAGTACGGTTACTCAAATTTCGCTTATGCCAGGAAATATAATTCGCACCATTACTGCGGCAGAAAAAACGGCAGGTGTTGCAACGATAACAGGTCTAACAAGTGAAACGCCTTATACAGCTACTTTGTTAAATGGTGTTAAGAAAAGAGGAGTGGTGAATTTTACAACTGGAATTGATATTGGCACCGGTATTTTGGTTAAGGCAACAGATGATTTAATGCAAAAAATTGCAGATGCAGCATCAGGAGCTATACTGGTTTTAGAACCTGGAGATTATACTGCTGATAATCAAATTGGAGCAATTACTTTAAACAAATCAATTACATTAAGAGGGTTACGTCCTGCTAATACGCCAAAACTTCATGTGAATTTTGTATTAGGTACCGGATCTGGTAATGTGAGTTTGATAGATTTAGATTTAAAAGGAGATAAAGGAGCTGCCGGAGCTGCGGTTTCAGTTGTTAAATACAATGATAATAGTGTTACTTATGGTACGCTATCAATAAGTGGTTGTAATATACATGATTATGGAGTATCATTGATCAGTGCAAATTTATCTGCTGCTAGAATTACTTCTATAATCGTTGACAATACTGTTCTTACAAATATATTGACAGTTGGAGGAGAATTTATTGACCTAAGAGGTTCTCAAGTAGCACAGCTTACACTTAAGAACAGTACTTTCAACAATTGTACATCTTCAACTGCAGCAGCAAGACATTTTATCCGTATGGATGCGGGACTTACAGGTTTAACTTCAAATGTGTTAATTGATAGTTGTACTATATTAAATCCAAATATGCTTGCAACAAGTGCCAATTCAATTTTGTATACACGTTTTGTAACTACTGTAATAGTTATTCGTAATACATTATTTGCCAATACACCGGCACCATATACAAGAGAAGCAGTAACTCCGAACCCTACATTTTCAAATAATAATTATTTCAATTCACCAAATTTAAATGCAAATCCTCTTCCGCTTACAAATAACAGACCAGATGCATCTGGTACTGCGTTGAATCCACAATTCACAAGTGCTGCGACTGGAGATTTTACAATAGGTAACCAAACTTTAAAAGACAATAAAGTAGGAGATCCACGTTGGATAAAATAAATTATTTAAGTTTTTAATTGAGAAAGGGATGCAGTTTATTTGCATCCCTTTTTTATTGAAAAAATCATTCTATATCCAAATCAAATTTTTCAAGTAATCCTGCAAGTGCAGAATGTGATACTTTGGTTCTTTTAATTTTATTTTCAGAAGGATCGAAAGTGTAATTTCGAGAAGATCTAAAATCAGTTTTTTCTAAAATACAATCCTGAAAAGTGGCATTGGCAAGATCGCAGTTTTTAAAAAGGGTCAGGGATAAATCAGTATTCGAGAAATCGACATCTTTTAAAGAGCAATCAATAAAGTTCGTTTTCTTTAACTTTTTATAAATAAAAGTCGAATAATCAAGAAGACAATCCTGAAACGACATCGAAAATAAAAAGCTGTTACTAGAACTAAAATCCAATCCCATTAATTTACATCCAATGAATTTGATATTCTTTAATCCCGTATTTTTAAGAATAGAAAGTGAAAGATTGCAGTTTTTAAACGTACAATCTAAAAAATCAATATAACTGAAATCACTTTTAGAGAAGTTACAATTTATAAACTCACAATTTATGAATTCGTTATCTGATAATTTTTGATCAGAATAATCTATTGTGTCAAATGTTTTATTTTGGTGTAATGCAGCTTCCATTAGTATTGAGTTGAGGTTTAAAAGTAGGGTATAATAAAAGCGTTTTAATCTAATTCGATACACTCGAAAACATCGTTTTTTAATGCTATTTCGTTTATTTCTGCTTCGCTGTCAATTCTTAAAATATTATCGCAATCTTCCAGATCAAAATTCCAATAAGCATTCGGTAACAACTCGTTAAGGAATGTATTGGCGAATTCTAATTTCGATTTTGTGTCAATAGAAGTTTTATAAACATAAATCATAATTTGCTTTTTTTTATGAGGCAAATTTCAATAAATGTTTCTTGATTTGATAGGATTTTATAAGCAACAATTAGGACTTATCAATCAATTTTCGGTATTGAATAGGGGTGATGTCTTCGTGTTTTTTAAAGAAACGACTAAAGTATGATTGATCTTCATGACCTACCTGCATTGCAATTTCGCTAACAGAAAGAGTAGTTTGAAAGAGTAAATATTTAGCCTCAAGTAAAATGGTTTCCTCAATCCATTTGGCAGCAGTTTTACCAGTTGCAGATTTTACAGATTTGTTTAAATGATTAGGTGTTATATTAAGTAATGAAGCATAATAATTTACCTGATGTTGTGTTTTTATATGGGTATAAATAAGCTCTTTAAATTTTGTTGCAATAACAGAAGCAGCTGTACTATTTTTTGATGTTTTAGTAGCATTTTTGTTCATTTCGCAAAACAAAGCCATTAAATACGATTGAACCAGTTCAAAATTATTTACTCCAGTTTCAAGATATGCTGCTTGTAAACGATTAAAAAGATTGGTGACAAAAGGACAGTTTTCATCTGAAACAATAATTTTTGGATTTCCGCCTATTTTTAGAAAATCAAAATCACGCAACATTTCGCTATTGCCATATTTACCAATTAAAACATCGGGGTGAAACTGACAGATAAAACCAACATGTTTCGTGTTGATATTTTCTATAGAGAAAATTTGTCCTGCCGGAACCACAATCATTTCATTGGCATTAGTCTGATATTCTTCGAAACCAATTTTTATAACATGGATTCCCGAAGTTACATATAGAATAGTATGACAGCTGTGTTTAGATGGCGGAACAGTGTATCGAAGCTGCATCATTTCTTCCATTTTTAAACAAAAAAAATGATCTGAATTTGATTTAAAAAGCAGTTGTAAAGGATTTTCTAAACCAAGAAATTTTTCGCGAAATCCTTTAGGGTCATATGTTTTTATCTTTTCGCTAGTTTTGCACTTCATATTTTAATAATATAATCTAAAATCCAGCAATTTGCATAAGGCATAATGTTTTTGGTATAATTCTTCTACTACCTCTGTAATGTCATCATTTTCCTGATACAAACTAAAAAAGGCTTTGTCAATTGTGCTGCAACTGGCAATTTTATTATAAGTAGATCCATAGCCTGAAATAGCTCTTGCTCCGGTAATGTCCAGAAAATACTGAGCTTCGTCGTCGTTTAAATCTAAAACCTTTAAGTTGGCAAAATGTATAATTTTACCTTTCATTTTACCTTCAAAAAGTTCGGCTATTTCTTCAAGACTGTAATAATAATCATGAAGGCAAATGTTGTTGGGTTCGCCGGGCATTACTAAATAAATAATTTCATAATCTTTAAAATTATGATCTTCATAAAGCAATACATTCAAGCTTTCTTCTAGTCCTTCGATCGTATCGCAAGTTTTGTAAATACTGGCAATACCATGATCAATAGCTATTTCCTCAAGATTTTTAACCACTTGAGTAATCACATTATTATCTACGTCAGGAACGCCTTCGAGGCAGAAGATGAATTTTTCGTAATCCATACCATTATGTTTTCCGGTTACTGATGAGTGACAAAAAGATCACTTTGTTTTCGTTTTCACAAAAGTATTTTTTATTGCCGAAAAACAGCTATTCGGATCATTTTTTAACGCATTTTTGACATTGAAGAAATTATAACGAATATGTGGCGTAAAATAGATTTAATAAATTAATATAAAAGTAAAGTTGTTTAGATATTAAGAGAATAATCGTTGCCACCACTTTTGTTGTGGTTTTTGGGAAGTTTGATTATTAGTTCTAATTTCAATCTCTCTTTTATGTCCACAAGCGGCGCAAAATGAAGCTTTGGAAGTTCTATAAGGTTTAGAACAATTTTCGCATGGCGGTCCATATAAATCGATACGGTGATGCATAATTGCATTGGGTTCCGTTTCTTTAAAACCAGTTATTTCTTCGTAATAATTTAGCAACTCTTTAAAACGTTCGGTTCTTGTCATGCTGCATTTTCCTTTTTCAAAGCCAGCACGATAAAGTTTAGATGCAATTAAATGTTCTTCAGTATTCAACATCGGAACTTTCATCTTACATCGCCAACACCAAAGATTTTCCATATTGCTCTTTAATTAAAGTATTGAATGTTCTGTTTTTTACGGTTTTAGCTTTTTGTTTTAGCTAATTTAGATTTGTTTGATGAGAATAATTTACGGTTTTTCTCATTTTAGCACAAAAGTCGTTTTTATGACTGTTATATTACTAAGTAGAAATACCCGAATTTAATTTGAGATTTAATTAAAAAGCATAAAAAAGCGGATTAGTTTTGGCTAATCCGCTAGTTTTGAATTTATAATTCCCTAAGTTTTTTAGAGTGAAAATCTAATAGTTTTAAGATTTAATAATTAAAGATTTAGATCTTTAAATCCTGATACTTCTGTAGAAACTTCTCCTAACCATCCGCCTTCGGCTCTGTTAGAATTGTAAACTTTAATAAAATTAATTCCTTTTAATTTTACAGATTCTCCTTTAGAATTAACGGCCCAACTAATGTCAATTTGCCCTCTTACATCGGCATTTGCCCAGTTGTCAGTATAGCCCCAATCGTAAGCAGGATTTGCCCAATTCGTTCCTTTTCCTCCAGATTTGTCGTAAATATTCGATTTTAAGAAAGTTCCTTTAAAAGTAATAGTATTAGTTCCTTTCCACATTGGGTAGTAAGTTTGTTTGTGGTATGTGTTTTTAGAAATATAACCACTTTGTCCTAGATTATCTGTCCAGCGAATGTAATTTGGTTCGTTCGGATTTGTAGGTTCAGCTTCCGGTTTGTAATAAGTCAATTCATAGTTTTTGATAGTCGTTGCTTTTCCGTGTTCAGAACCAGCGATTTCAAACCACTCGTCATCAGCTTTTCCGTTACCGTTGGCATCATAAGAAACCATTACAATTCCAGGTTCGGCCCAGTCTGTAAAAGCATTACCAAGTACAACAAAATCATTACCTTCTTTGTTAATAATAGTATGGTCAAAACCAAATTGAACATATCCTCCAAAACCTCCAAGGCTTACCATGCTTCCTGTTGTTAAAGCTGTTTCTGCTTTTACACGCATAGTTTCGTCAGTGTCTGCGGCAGTTGCAGCAGGTAATGAATTTGTAAATTGCCCCGGAGCAGGAAAAAAGTCAAATACCTGTGTGATTCTGTTTAAATATGTTTTTTCGTTTACAGTTAAAGCAAAAGTTTTAGAATTTTCGCCAACACCATTTTTTGCTCTAAATTTAATAGTGTAAGTTCCGGCAGTTGCAAAAACACTAAATAAATCTGTAGTAGTCGAAACTTCTTCATTGTTTACTAACCACTTGTAAGTTGCACCAGCAGCATTTGCCAGTTGAGGTTGTACTCTAAACCATTGCATTTTATCAATTGCAAAACCTCCTGTTGGAGTAGCGATCGTGATTTCCGGAGCGCTGGCAACGATACTTATTGTACGGCCATCTGCAAATGTAAAAGTCATAATACCGTTAGCTATAGCTACAGCTGTAATTTCGGCAGCATCTTTTCCTTTTTGACCAGATGCAGATATTCCGCTGTCTACACCGTTAATCGTCCAGTTTCCATTTGTAGCAATAGTGATTTTTGGAGCTTCGCCTTTTTCACCAGTAGCACCTTTAGCAGAACTTCCAGTATCAACACCATCAATCCACCAATTGCCATTTGCGCCTATTTTGATAAATGACGAAGTATTGCGAACAGATAATTTAGTACCGTCGCTCATCGTAATTACATAACTGCCATCTTTTGTTTCGTAACCTACTACATATAGACGTTTGTTAAGTACGTCAAGTAGATTTTCGTATTGTGCCATTCGGCTTTTTAAGTCATTAACATCATTTCTCAGGTCATTAATATCATCTTTATAACAGCCTGACAAAAGCAGTATAACAGACAATGCAAGTAGAATTTTCTTCATGTTTTAAAAAATTATTGGTTATTAGTTTTTGATTGTTTTCTTTAATTTAAAGGCAAAATGTGCCGGGATATCTCCTGTAATAACAGTGAATTTCGTATTTCCGTTTTTATCCACGCAATACAATTTTCCGGGAGATACATAATCACCGGCATCTGTTATGAATACATTTAGCGAAATTGGATCGACTGCCAAACCGTATGGCGTTTTTATTTCGTCACGAATTGCTTTTGGTAAGAAACTTTCAGAAAGTAAAGTTTCGGTTTTAACATCAATCATAGAATAATTAATAATCCAGTCAAAAGTGCTGTAGCTAAATTCAGACCCTATTATATAAGCCTTGTCTCCTACAATAGTTAGATTAGAACAAGCAATATCGAAGGTCTTTTTGATGTTGTCTGTTTTAGTATCAATTACAAAAAGTTTTGATCGAACATCATAATAATCTCCGCGAGAACTTACATATAAGTCTCCATCGCTATCCGCTTCTATTCGGTGTAAGTTTATGGCAACATCAATATCTTTAGTTTTGGTAAACGTTTTTAAATCAATAACCGAAACGGTACGCTCATAGTTTGGTGGACTATATCCACCAGAATTGGCAACATATAATTTATTTCCAACTACAGCCATTTCTTCAGGTTGACGTCCCACTTTTACAGTTCTTGTAATTTGAAGAGAAGTGGTATCAATTTCTGCAACAAATCCGTTAGGAGAATTATCGCCCAATTGTACTTCGCCATCGTAGGCACTTGCATAAGCTTTTCCGTTCGCAAAAGTTATATAACGACAATTTTTTACATCAATAACCTTTAGGCGTTTAGTTGTAACGGCATCCATAACTTCAATTTTATTCGAATTGTTGATTACCGCATATATTTTTGTTCCGTAAATTCCAATGTCATTTCCAACATCTCCCAAGCCCAAAGTAGCTTCAGGATTGGCCTGACCGTAAACATTTCGTCTGTAATTTCCGGTTTCATAATCATAATAATCCAATGAAGCTTTGTTCATATTCATATTACCTTCATTAAGTAAATAAAATCCTTGTACAGTAGTTACAACTTCGGGAGGTAAAACCTCTACTTCTTCTGGAATAATAGGATCTTCTTCTTGACATCCCTGAAATCCAATTGCCGCAAAAGCCAGTATTAGCCAAAATTTGAAATTTGTTTTCATGGTCGAATATTTAATTATTAATTTTTTTAAAAGTTTACAGATAAGTTAATACGATAGTTTCTTCCAGGCATTGGAAAATTCAGTACAACATCATAATACTGATTGAAAAGATTGTTGACTTCGGCTCCGATTTTTATAGATTGTTTTAAAAGTTTTCCATCCCAAATTATCGCCATGTCGCTTGTGTACCAAGGTTTTACATGGTTTACTGGAATGTTGGCTTTTTGACTGTATCGTTCTCCTGTATAAATAAAACTGTAATTCATTTGCCAGTTTTTCCAGTTGATAGATGAGGTAATCGTACCACTGTTTTCTGGAGTATAAGGTATTTGATCGCCGTATGTTGTTCCTTTTGGAGTAACATCAATTGCTTTTTGATAGGTATAACTCAATCCTAAGTCAAGAAATATTTGCTCCGGAAGTTTAAAAACGAAATTTGTGTTGAGCTCTAAACCTTTTATATCTACAAGACCAAGATTCATCATCGTCCATCTAAAAAGGTTAGACGATGGCATGGCTACAATTTTATCTTTAACACGATTGTAGTAAACATCTGCCTGAAAAGAGGCCGATTGTAAAAACTTTTTAGGCTCAATAATATAAGTGGTTCCAAAGTCATATTGAGTCGTAAATTCTGGGCGTAATGAACTGTTGCCAATAAAAGTATAATAGAGATCATTGAAAGTTGGCGTTCTAAAAGACTCTTTATAAAATGCGCGAATTCTGAAATTTTTAGTGTCAAATGGCTGAAATGAAGAAGATAGTACAGGGCAAAAAACATGTTGACTATCGCCCTGCTGATAATATTTGACTTGTTCGTCAACATATGCTCCAAGTAAATTGGCTTGAATGTCAAGTCGTTTCCAATGCATTTCTGTAGACAAAGCGCCTAAATAAGAATATCGGGTTGGGTAGGGGAAACGGTATAAATTTGCATCGAGTGTATTTATAGAAAAATCAGTAGCGAGAGATATTTTCCACCATTCTTTAATCGTATATTGATTAACTATAGATGTGTAAAATTCGTTTTGATAATATTTGTTGTCTAGTGCGCCTTCGGTAGTTTTGTAATCAGGATCGATGTAACGGCTGTAATCTCTGCTGAATTTTACATTGGCGAGCAATTCATATTTTTTAGAAAAAGAGTTTTTAAAGGAGCCGTGAACAAAAAAGTTTCTATCCCATTGACGCTGATAATAATTATATCTATTGGCTAGAATTGCACCCGGAAGTCCACGTTCAGAATCGTAATAGTAAGCTTTAAGAGAAGCTTGACCACTTTTTAATTTTGCATAAAGATTTAGTTCGCTTCTTAAATCTGTAATGTCACCATTTTGGCGAACTGCGGTAGTGTCGTAACCGTCTTTTTTCTGATATCTGTATTTGTATTTTCCATCGGCGGTTAGCCATTCAGTACTTGCTGTTAAAGAGATCGAGGAAGAAAGTTTTTGCTGATATAAAACCGAAGGATTAAAAAGTCCAAACGAACCAGTTTTAATCGTAGCTTTTATGTTTGCTTTTTTATTTCCTGAAAATTCAGGGATTTTTGTTCTTAAGAAAAGAGTGTTCGAAGAGAAAAAACCTCGTGCAGGCTGAAAAATAGTAGACTTTTGTCCGTTGTAAAGTTCAATCGCTTCAATATTATCTAGAGAGTATTTTCCTAAATCAACCTGACCATTTTGAGCATTTCCTACGCTCATTCCGTCATAAAAAACTGCTGTGTGAGCACTTCCAAGACTTCGTACATTTATGGTTTTAAGGCCGCCAATTCCTCCATAATCTTTTAGTTGAACACCCGAAAAATAACGAACCGCATCTGCAACCGATAAACTATTGAGTTTCTCCAATTGTTTTCCAGATAAAATCTGCACAGGCATTGGCGATTCTAACTTGAACTCACGTTTGCTCGTTGTTAAAATAACCTCTTTTAAGGAATGTGTTTTTAAAGAATCTAGCCCTTTATTTTCTTTTGATGGATGATCTTGTGCATAAATAGGATTCAATAATGAAGCCCATAGAAGCAAGTATAATCCACCATGTAGCAGACGAAAACGCCTATAAATACATGAATGCATAGCAAAATACTCTATTTAACTAAATAGTTATTAACGGAAAAATTAAAATCAAATGTTAGTTTGATGTGTGTGTTTGTTCAGAGCTCTGGTCCACGAAAGCTTGAAGTTAATTGCAGTGGCAGGTCTCCTGACTTATTCCCATTTTGATCAGCCTTCCCACATTAAAAATGCAGTGGCAAAAGATTAGATTTCGAAAACTTAAAAGCTTTAAATCTGCCAAAATGTTGCATGGAATTTTACAGTAACGGGCTTGTTCAGGATTTGCACCTGATTCCCTCTTCGTTAACTACACTTGAAAAGTTGTAGCTAAACCATTGCGGGTGCAAAGGTAGATAAACTCTTAGTTTTATTTATAGAAAAAAAACGTTTAATTTTTTGACATGGTATTTCCGTAATAAATATGGGGCTTTACAACGTATTTTAGATTGTTGTAAACTAAAATATAATGATTGTAAAAAAAAACTGTGTAAAAAATCATTGATTTTACACAGTTTTGCATCAGTAGTTTTTGTGAATTCTATTTTACAGATCCAACGTTTCCTGTGCGGGTTAAAACGCCCCATTGTTGACTTTCGCCTTTAATGGCCCTTCGCAAAGCTTTAAATAATATAACATACATTAATTGACGATAAACAAATCGTTGCGGAATCAACCAGATTAATTTGGTGAGTTTTTCTTTCTCAAATATAAAAGCAACTACACTAACCAACATGTCAACCAACATAAAAACAATATAATAAATACCAATTTTATGCAAGCTTTGAATATCGTTATGATTCCAAATTAAACTCAAAATCAATACTAAGTCTGCCAGTGGAGCAAAAATAGGGAGCACTATCTGAAAAATCAAAACGTTAGGTAACGAAACCATTCCTAGGCCTTTGTACTTTGGGTTAAAACAAGCGTCTCTGTTTTTCCAAAAAGCCTGCATTATACCATAGCTCCATCTAAAACGTTGTTTCATAAATTCTTTCAAACTTTCCGGAGCTTCAGTTATAGCAACAGCTTCAATACAATTTACAATGTGATAGTTGTTTCGTAATATTCGAATTGTTAAGTCGCAATCTTCTGCCAAAGTATCAGTGGTAAAACCGCCCGCTTTTTCTATGGCTTCTTTTCTAAAACCGCCAATCGCGCCCGGAACAACCGTAATACCGTTAATTAAATCAAAAGCTCTTCGGTCAAAGTTTTGCGCAGTAGTATATTCGATGCTTTGCCATTTAGTAAGCATAGTATTTTCATTTCCTACCTTTACATTTCCTGCTACGGCACCAACTTCCTGATTGTTTTTTAATTGTATTCGGAATCTTTTCATTAATTCCGAAACAGCATTAGTCTTAAGTTGAGTATCGGCATCAATACAAATAACATATTCGTTTTCGGTAAGTTCAATTCCGTGATTCAATGCAGATGCTTTTCCGCCGTTTGGTTTCGTATGAATTTTTACAGTTTTGATATTATCAAACGCATCTTGTACCATTTTAAAAGTATTATCTTTTGAACCGTCGTCGACAAAAACAATGTCAAAATCGGGGTAATCCTGAAGTAATAAATTTTCGATAGTTTTTACAACATTTATTTCTTCATTATAAGCTGGTACGATGATACTTACTTTTGGATGAGAACCAGCAATTGGATTATAAACAGGCGGGTATTTATGATCTTTCCACTTTTTTGCAAATACCATTCCGGCCATAAGTAAAATGCGCACAAATCCTAGAATAATTGCGACCCAAAATGTGGCGGTTATAAAATTACCAAACCAATATCCCAAGTCAAAAATGAAATTGTCAATAGATAAGAAATTCCCTTTTGCCTTTGGCATAATTTCATTCTTAGTTTTGCCTAGTAAATGAGATACAGTAGTAAATTGAATTCCTTTATCTTTAAAATACTTGATAATTCTTGGTAAAGCTTCTACAGTTGCCTGTCTGTTTCCTCCTGCATCATGAAGTAAAATAATTCCTTTATCAGGATCAGCTTCATATTGTTTTATTGTTCTTGAATAAATGCTATCGGCGCTAACGCCAATTTCCCAATCATTTGGATCTATACTTTCTCCAACTGTGTAATAATTGTGAATTTTACTTAAAGCAACAGGCTCTAATTCTGCTTCAGTTGTTGGTTCTGCATCAGCATTGTAAGGAGCTCTAAAAAGGACAGTACTTCTACCTGTAACAGCTTCTATTAATAATCTGGTGGCCTCCATTTCAGACGTAGCTCGCTCAGTGCTTACCAATGCAATATTAGGATGAGTAAAAGTGTGATTGCCAATTTCGTGTCCTTCATTGTAAATCCTTTGTAACAAAGGAATATTGCTTTCTCCTTGCAAACCAACTACAAAAAAAACTGCCGGAACCTTTTCTTTCTTCAAAATATCTAATATTTGTGGAGTATAAGTAGGGTCAGGACCGTCGTCAAAAGTTAGAACAACTTGATTGCGAACATTGCCAAACTTACTAATAACGTATTTGGTTGGTAGTTGCGCATAATTTTGTTCTGTGATGATAGATTCGACAGGATTAATTTCAAGATTAATTTTTCCCGGTTGAGGATCAGTAAGTACATCTAAAATTTCGCCATCGCCAATATAATCAGGAGTTTCGAATCTGGTAGTAACGTGCTTAAGAAGGTCAAAGTCAAAAGATTTTTCTCTAAGACTTTCGTTTGTTAAACTGCGGTTGTAGAAAGTCCATAATCGTTGGTCTTCGCTGCCCAATCGCCATAAAGCAGTTCCTGCGACTCCATATTCATCGGCAAATCGAATAATGTTGAAATTAGTTGCAGCATCAGTAAAATAAACAGAATGTGCTTTTTTGTTGCCATCTAAATAAGAGAAGGAATTATTATAGCTGTCATTATTAAATTTAATTGTAGCGCCATATTGTTTTGCCAAAGATATTGCTTCGTTGTATGTTATTGTTGTTGCCTGACTGCCTTGTTGCCAATCGTATCCATAACCCGCGAAACAAAGTATAATTTTATTTGATGGAATTTCTTTGGCAGTTTGATCCAGTGTTCTTTCAATCCATTTTTGACTACTGATATCTCCAGGTATACTACCGCTATAATGTTCGTCGTAAGCCATGAGAAACATATAGTCATTATATTGAGATAATTTTTTAATATTAAAATCATCATCGTCGGGCATAATATCCTGAGAAACGATATAGCCGAGAGAATGTAATTTTTCGTAGAGTTCTTTTTGAAAAGCAATTATAGGCTCGTCGCTGGTTTCTTTAAATTCTTCAAAATCTATATTGATTCCTTGCAGATCGTATTTCTTTAAATTTTTAATGATGTCGCTAATCAGTCTTTCTCTTTTGGTTTTATCATGAAGAATTCTGTGAATTAAATCACCGTCAAAGTCGCCTTCTTGTCCTATAGATTGGTTAATGTTGTTGATTAAAGGAACAATTTTTACCCGACTTTTTTTCATTACTTTTAAAGCTGCTGTGTCAATTTCGGTACGCAGTAAATCGGTTTTTGGATCAATAAAAAACCATTCTGGAATGACCATATTGATTTTGTTGATATTTCTCTGTAATGAAAATAAACTTTGAGGATCCCAATCTACATAAAAAACTGCTCTAACTTGTTCCGTGTTTAACGTAACAGGTTTGGTGTTTATTTTTTTTAGCTTTCGCTTTGCTCTCAAAAAATAATCAAATCCTCTGTATTTTTTTAATTCTTTAGCGCTAAGCTCAACTGGCGTGACGGGATTAGAAATGTTTTTTTCCTGTTTTACATTATTTCCCAAAAGAGGTAATGAAGGTTTTAGTCCTCTTTTTAAAGTGATAATAAAAATTGGGATTAAAAGTATAATAACAAATATAATTAGTCTGGTTGACCATTGAAAAGTTTTCCAGCGTTTTTGGGTAGTAGTCTGGAAGATTTGTTTTTTGTCGTTCATTACTTTTGCAGAGTGGTTTTTAAATTATAATTATTAGAAAAATAGAATCGTTTAGAGAGCTATTAATTTGTTCTAATTTAATGTGTTATACGTGTGGGAATAAAAGAAATAAAAATACGAAATTACTAATTATGTTTTTTTGATAGTGACATTAAAAGTTTTATAAGTGTTTAATTAAGCCATTTTTAATAAAACAGATTACGCAGTCTGTTATAGTAATAATTGAATGCTTATTACTGTTATTACAGATTTTAGGTGAACGGAAAATAAAGTTATAAAAAAAGCGAATTAGTTTTACTAATCCGCTTTTTTGAGTGCTTTTATATTTGTAACCATAAAAAGAGGTAAAGACGCGTCTTAAATGATAAAAAATCATCCTCTTTTTTTTGTTTTATTTCAGCTGGTTTACGTGTTATTTGTTAAGCTAAAGCAATGTTTATCTACTTATTTTCTTGTTCTAAATTGTCAACCGCAGAAATTTGGTCAAGTATATTAGTTTGGTTGGGTGCGATATAGTTTTTTGTCTCCGTAGGATTTTCTTTTTTAAAAAGAAGATCTAATGCATTGTAAAGTCTCAATAAAACGTCTTTGTCTTCCTTTTCAATCTCTAGAGCCGTATTAAAATTAAAAACGTAGTTATTAGAATTGCGCACTTCTACTTTTATAGTTTTTGATGTGATTTTAAATTTGACTATATCCATATGTTTCTATTTAAGAGTGGTGGTTTGCTGTTTTTGTTGATCCCTCATTTGAATTTATTACTAAGTTAGGGATTATTTTTAAATAAAAAACCCCTAATCGTTTGATGATTAGGGGTTTGTTTTTTGTAGCGAGGACGGGAGTTGAACCCGTGACCTCAGGGTTATGAATCCTGCGCTCTAACCAACTGAGCTACCTCGCCAAGACTGCAAGTGAACTGTGTTCCTCATTGCGGGTGCAAAG
>Ga0302173_10000122_pt1 | contig 39952 bp, 36 predicted proteins | sample I_Fen_N3_1_FD_198785 | JGI IMG/M metagenome (GOLD analysis project Ga0302173, IMG submission 198785) | Peat permafrost microbial communities from Stordalen Mire near Abisko, Sweden - I_Fen_N3_1 | ecosystem: Environmental > Terrestrial > Soil > Wetlands > Permafrost | place: Sweden: Abisko... | reverse complement strand
AGCATTTATTAGAAACAAACGAAAGCATGGAACGTGTTTTGGTTTTTGTGAATAATAAAAAGATTTCAGATATGCTTCATACTCGAATTGAAGAACATTTTGAAGGTCAGTTTGGTGTAATTCACTCAAACAAATCTCAAAATTACCGTTTGAGCACCATGGCAGAATTCCAGGAAGGAAATCTTCGCGGATTGATTACTACTGATATTATGGCGAGAGGTTTGGATATTTCGAACATTTCGCACGTTATTAACTTTGAACTTCCTGAACTTCCTGAATTGTACATGCACAGAATTGGTCGTACAGGTCGTGCCGATGCTACAGGAACAGCGATTAGTTTTATCACGCCTCGTGAAGAAGAATTTAAAGTTGAGGTTGAGGTATTAATGAATCAGGAACTTGAAATAGCTGAATTTCCAGAAGAAGTTGAAATCTCTATCAAATTAATTGAGCCTGAAAAAGATAAACAACCGATTAAGTTTTTAATGAAAAAACAAAAACTTACGGGTGATGGCGCTTTCCACGAAAAAGACAAAAAGAACAAAAAAGTCAATCTTGGTGGACCATCTAAGACAAAAAAGAAAACTCATGGTTCTGTAAATAGAAACATGTTGAAAACCAGAGATAAGAAGAGAAAAGATAAGAACAAATAGATTTTTTAAGGCTCAGAGGTTCAGAGTTGCATAGAGACAAAGGTTAGTCGCTAAGGTTCTGAGGTTCTAAGTAAAAAACAAAAAAAAGCTCAAAGCTTAAGTTAGTGACTTAAGCTTTGAGCTTTTTTTTTGCGCACAAAATAGAAAAACCTTTGCACCTATGTTCCTTTGAACCTTTGTAACTCTTAAAAAACTATAATTTAGTAAAAACCAACCCAACCGGCGAACACAATTCGATTTTTTTACCAGTATTTTTAAGTTTTCCTGTAGCTTTATCTCTCTTAAATATAATGATGTCATTTGTGTATTGATGGCCAACTAAAAGATAATTTCCTGTTGGGTCAATCGCAAAATCTCTTGGGCCTTTTCCTAAAGTACTTTCTTGCTCTACAAATTTTAAACTTCCGTCTTTCTGAATTTGATAAACTGAAATTGAGTTCGCATCAACACGATCTGTTACATATAAAAATTTTCCGTCAGGCGAAATTTTAATCGCTGCAGCACCAGTTCCTCCAGTAAATCCTTTTGGTAAAATACTAGTTTCGGCAAGCAATTTCAAACTTCCAGATTTGTCGTAACTAAAAGTAGTAAGAGTCGCATCTAATTCCTGAACTAAGTACACAAATTTACCATCTTTGCTAAAAGTTAAATGTCTTGGACCACTTCCTTTTTTTACATCAACCGTTCCTTTTAAAGTTAGAACTTCATGGCTTGCACCAGCATTATATTTATAAATAAAAACTTTATCCTGACCAAGATCATTTGATAAAACAAACTTTTTGTTCGGAGAAAAAACAACCTGATGCACATGCGCTTTTTCCTGACGAGCTGCATTTGGTCCTTTTCCTTCATGTTGAATCAATTGTTGCCCTTCTGTTATACTTCCATCAGCATTTTTCTTAAATACTGCAATACTCCCTCCGGAGTAGTTAGCCACGATCACATTTTTTTCATCATTAATTAAATGACAAGGATCTGCTCCTAAAGAAGAATTTGTATTCAACACTTTAAGTTTACCAGTTGCTGCATCATAACTTAATGCTGTTACAGCACTTTGTGTTCCGTTTTCATTTACGGCATAAATAAATTTATTATTTGCTGAAACTGATACATAACTCGGACTTACTACTTTTTCTGTAGAATTCTTTAATTTAAAATCACCCGAAGTCGCATCAAATTCATAAACATAAATTCCTTTACTTTCGCAAGTATTAGTATAAGTACCTACAAGTAAATTGAATTTATTCTGACCTTGTAGAGTTGTAAAAGCCATAGCTGAAAAAAACAGCATATATAATCTTTTCATAGTTTTTTATTTGTTTTTTGAAGAGGCTAAAATACTCAATAATATCATTCGAAAAGTCATTTTTTGTTACAAAAGAAATTACAAAAGTTACATTATTCAAACTATGCTAACTCAATTTTCAAACTATATAAGCGATATAAGTTCATTTAATTTTCTATATAGCAACATTTGCTTATAATCTCTTATATAACTTATATGGTTTAACTAAATATTCCTTATATGGTTTGATTAAAAATTTGTATTTTTGACCAGTATCTACAAAACGTAGTGAAGTAAATCGAAGCCAGAATGCACTTTAAACATCCCGAAATTCTATACTTTCTGTTTTTATTGATTGTTCCTATTTTGGTTCATTTATTTCAATTACGACGTTTTAAAACATCCTATTTTAGTAATGTTCGTTTCTTAAAAGAACTTTCGATTCAAACCCGAAAAAGTTCTAAAATAAAAAAAAGATTACTACTAGCCACACGTTTATTACTCTTAACGTGTATCATTTTAGCTTTTGCTCAACCTTTTTTTGAAGCCAAAGACGCTAAAAATGCTACAAACGAAATGTATATTATTCTGGACAATTCGTTTAGTATGCAGGCAAAAGGTAAAAAAGGCGAATTACTAAAACGCGCTGTTCAGGAATTATTGGAAAATACGCCAGAGAACACCCAATTTTCATTGTTGACTAACACCGAAAATTTCTGGAATACTGATATCAAATCATCAAAAAGTGCTTTGCAAAATTTACAATATAGCGCAACTCCTTTTGAGCTTCCGTCAATTATGGCGAAGATAAAAGCGCACAAATCAGCTTATAAAAAAGACATTGTCATTATTACCGATGCAGTTGGTTTAACGGATAAAGATGTCAAAAATATTGATACTGACGAGAAACCCTATTTTATTGTTCCAGAAGCCGAGCAGAAAAACAACATTGCAATTGACAGCGTTTTTATCAATCAAACTTTAGAAAACTTCTACGAAATAAGCGTTAATTTATCGGCTTACGGAGAAGATTTCAAACCTGTTTCGATGGCATTATACAATCAAAACAAACTGATTGCCAAAACGATTATTAATTTCGACACGAAGAAAAAGAAAATAAACTTCACGATTCCAAAAGAAGCTTTTCATGGATATGTAACGATCGAAGACAATGGCTTGACTTATGACAACAAATTGTATTTCAGTATTTCTAAAGCTAAAAAAACGAATGTTATTAGTATTGGAGAACCTGAAAAAAGCAATTTCTTAGCCCGAATTTTTACATCTGGAGAATTCAATTACAACAATTACTTGATTACCAATTTAGATTATAATAGTTTAGACAAACAAAACACGATCATCCTAAATGAATTAGTTGAAATTCCTCAGGCATTACAAACTACTTTAAAAGCTTTTGTTACCAAAGGCGGCAATTTAGTTGTTATTCCTTCTGAAAAAACTTCTATTTCAAATTTGAATACGTTTTTAGGCAATTTCGGAAAAATCCAATTTGGAGCACTTGAAAATAAAAGTAAACTAATTACCAAAATTAATTTTGATCATCCTTTATTTGCTGGAGTTTTCGAGAATAAAATTACCAATTTTCAATATCCAAAAACGGCCAATTCATACAATATCTCAAGTCCATATCCGGCGGTTTTGTCGTATGAAGATCAAAGTGTGTTTGTAACTACGATTCAAAATCCGGTTTCGGGAATTACCGTATTTTCTGCACCCATAAATACAACAAATTCAAACTTTCAGCAATCGCCTTTAATTGTTCCTTTGTTTTACAAAATGGGACAAAACAATCAAAAAACTGGCGTAAATGCATTAACAATTGGTAACAATCAACCTTATTTTGTTGATGTTTTACTGACTAAAGATGCAATTCTGGAAGTAAAAGGAAACGAAGACTCGTTTATTCCGATTCAGCAAATACTAAATAACAAAGTCAAATTAACGTTTAATGATTTCCCTGAAACAGCTGGAAACTACAGCATTTTTGACAAAAAAGTATGGGTCGAAAATCTAAGTTTCAATTATAAAAGAAGCGAAAGTGATTTAAGTCAGGTAAACACAAATGTGGTTTCAGATTTTAAAACTGCCGATACGATTTCTACTATCTTTAATACGCTACAAACTGAACGAACTGACAGCCAAATTTGGAAATGGTTTCTTATCTTTGCACTGTTATTTTTAGCATTAGAAATGGCAATTATTAAATTTGTGAAGTAATTTTTTAGTCTATCTGTCATTTCGACGAAGGAGAAATCACACAAGTTGAGAACCTACTGCACGGAATATTGGATGTGATTTCTCCTTCGTCGAAATGACAAATAGAAATCTGTCTAAAACCAGATCAAAATAATATTTCAGTACAAAATAAATTTATCTACATATGAAAATAATCATCAGAAGCGCCAAAATTATCGATTCAAAAAGTCCGTTTCATAACCAGACCGTTGATCTTTTAATTGCAGATGGTATTATAGAAAAAATAGGAACTTCGATTCTTGATATCGAGGATACAACCGAAGTTAAATTTGATAATTTACATCTTTCTCAAGGTTGGTTTGACAGTAGTGTTTCTCTTGGAGAACCAGGTTATGAAGACAGAGAAACAATTGCAAATGGTTTGAATGTGGCTGCAAAAAGTGGTTTTACAGCAATTGCTTTACAACCCAACTCCTTCCCTATTATTGACAATCAATCTCAGGTAAATTTTGTAAAAAACAAAGCAAATGGTTTTGCAACAGAACTTTTTCCAATTGGCGCTTTAACAAAAGCCAGCGAAGGAAAAGATATGGCCGAATTATTTGATATGAAAAATACTGGCGCTGTAGCTTTTGGAGATTATAACAAAAGTATTGACAACGCCAATCTATTAAAAATCGCTTTACAATATGTACAGGATTTTGATGGTTTAGTAATTACCTATGTACAAGATGCCAACCTGAAAGGAAATGGAGTCGTAAACGAAGGAATTGTTTCGACAAGATTAGGCTTAAAAGGAATCCCAACTTTGGCAGAAGAATTACAAGTTTCAAGAAACTTATTTTTATTAGAATATACAGGAGGAAAATTACATATTCCAACCATTTCTACTGCAAAATCTGTAGCATTAATTAAAGAAGCCAAAGCAAAAGGTTTACAAGTAACTTGTAGTGTATCTGTACATCATTTGGTTTTAACCGATGAAAAACTGGAAGGTTTTGATACTCGCTTTAAAGTTACACCTCCATTGAGAACAGAAACAGACAGAACCGCTCTTATCAATGCAGTTTCAGACGGAACAATTGACATGATTACTTCAGATCACAACCCAATTGATATTGAGTTTAAGAAAATGGAATTTGACACTGCTAAAAACGGAACAATTGGTCTGGAAAGTGCCTTTGGAGCTTTACTAACTGTTTTGCCTCTTGAAACTGTAATTGATAAACTAACTTTAGGTAAAGCTGTTTTTGGAATTGAAAACAACACAATTGCCGAAGGTTCTAAAGCAAATTTTACATTCTTTACTCCAGAAGGAAAATCGACTTTTACAAAGCAAAATATACTTTCGAAATCAAAGAATTCTACCTTTTTAGGTACAGAAATAAAAGGTTCTGTTTACGGAATCTTGAATCAAAATAAACTTGTTATCACAAAATAATTACAATGAATAATTCAATCGAAGAGGGAAAATCAATCGCGATAACCAGCTATATTTTAATAATTGGCGTTTTAATTGCGATGTCTATGAACTCTGAAAATAAAAATAGTTTTGCTTCTTTTCATATCCGCCAAGCTTTAGGATTGTCTTTGACATTTATTTCTTTTGGGACTATTATTAGCAATTTTGACAGCTTTATGATCACTTTCCCAATGTGGATTTGTATTTCAGTTTTATGGACTTATGGGATTTTTAGCGCTATTCAGGGGCAAACAAGACCAATTCCTTTAGTGGGGAATCTATTTCAAAAATGGTTTAAATCTATCGGGTAATAAATTCCAATTTTTTGAAATTCCAAATTCCAAAAAAGAAATCCGTTGAAATCTGTGTTTTCGCTTTAGCGAATCTGTTTTATCGGCGTATAAAATTTGAACACGGATGACGTGGATTTGCAAGCAAAAACGTAGATAAAAACAGATTTAATTATAACAATCTCAACAAGCTTCATCAAAGTTTAAAACTTTGATGAAGTTGAAAATTTACAATTTACAATTCACATTTCACCAATAAAAAAAATGAATCTATCTTTAGAATATAAAATACAAGAACCAAAAGTAATTTTAGATAAAAACCCTGTTTTAATTTTATTGCATGGATATGGCAGCAACGAAGCCGATTTGTTTTCGTTTGCTACAGAACTCCCTGATAATTATTATATTATTTCGGCTAGAGCGCCTTACGATTTACAATACGGTGCTTATGCTTGGTACGCTATTAATTTTGATGCTGATCAGAATAAATTTTCAGATAATGAGCAAGCTAAAACTTCACGCGATCTAATCGCTACTTTTGTTGATGAATTAATTGCAAATTACCCAATTGATGCTAATAATGTAACTTTAATTGGTTTTAGCCAAGGTTCGATTTTAAGTTACTCAGTTGCCTTATCTTATCCAGAAAAAATTCAGCGAGTTGTAGCAATGAGTGGTTATTTTAATGAAGAAATCATCAAAGAAGGTTATAAGAAAAATGACTTTAAAAATTTAAAAATATTTGCTTCACACGGAACTGTCGATCAGGTAATCCCGATTGATTGGGCTAGAAAAACACCTGCAATTTTAGAGAAACTAAACATCCCGATTACTTACAAAGAATATCCTGTTGGTCACGGTGTTGCACCCCAGAACTTCTTTGATTTTAAGAATTGGTTGGCTGAGTAGTATTCAGTTTTCAGGCGCAGTTTTCAGTTCAATTATAAACTAAAAACTGCGACTGAAACTAAAAAATTATTCTCCCGTATAAATAATCTTTCCAGCTTTTTTTAGCACATATCCTTTCCAGGGAATCAATTGTAGATCTCCTTTTACCCAAGAATCGCCTTCAGATTTTCTTTCTAAAATGATTGATTCTTTTTGAGTATCCAGAAAAAGCTCTGCTTTGTTTCCATCAAAAATGACATAGGCAGCTGTTGTATATGTTTTTCCAGTTTCTTCGGCATGAGACAATTTTGTGCCTTCAAAAATTCGAATACATTCCTTTTTAAGAGTTGACCACGTATATCCTGCTGAGGCTTTACAACCATGAGTATCAGCATCACCTCCAACAACAGTTTCTTTTTGTGGTTCTTTTGGAGTAGCCTTTGCATTTTCCTGAGAAACCTTTTTTGCACAAGAAAATGAGCTCGCAATAATCAAAAACAAAAACATCTTTTTCATAATTCTATTTATTTAAAGGTCAAAAAAAAAATAGGATTATAAAATCCTATTTTTGATACAACCAAGTTTGATTTACTTCAAAGGTAATATTATCGTCGTTATCAACAAAATATTTTAACAAGACTTCTCCCCATAAATCTCCATTACTATAATCTGCAATAATCCATCTGTGATTAAGAAGTTTTACCTTATTGATGATAAATTTCTTTTCGTCTATTTTATCTTGTCCTGTATAAGGGTTTCCGTTAGGATTCGAGTTTAAGTCTAATAATTTCTCTGTAACAACAGGAATTAATTTTTCGAACAAAATTACTTTTCCTCCAGAAGCGCTGTTATCAAAATAGTTTTGTGCATTTTCGTTATGTGCTAAAGAAAAATAATCTGCATCGGCCAATTGTGTTTTCACTAAATTGATACTGTCTCTAAGCTTCTTTGTTGTTTTCTCGTATCTTTCTTCACCAAATTTTACTTCTCGGCTATAAAACATATAAGTAAAAACATTCATTAATATCGCAAGGATAAAAAGGTAAAGCATTAAGGATTTTTTCATTTTTGAGGTATAATTAAATTGTAATTTCTAAGTTATCGTAAGCCAAAAAGACATTTTTAGGCAATTGTTTCTGTACTTCTTCATGAAAGCCTAAAACGTGACTAATATGTGTTAAATAAGCTTTTTCTGGTTTTACCAGTTGAATAAAATCAAGTGCTTCCTGTAAATTGAAGTGTGTATCATGAGGTTCAACACGCAAAGCATTTACCACTAATACCTTAAGACCTTTTAGTTTTTGAACTTCAGCTTCGTTAATGGTCTTAACATCGGTTAGATAAGCAAAATCATCTATCCGATAACCAAAAACCTGCAAATCGCCATGCATAACATTTACCGGAATAGCCGTTTTGTCGCCAATGGCAAATGGTTCATTATTGATTACTTCGATAGTTTTAACGCTTGGCGCTCCCGGATATTTGTTTACGGTTTCGAAAACGTAGTCAAAACGATGTTTTAGATTATCTATAACACGTTGATGTGCATAAACCGGAATTTCACCCTGACGAAAATTATACGGACGTATATCGTCTAAACCAGCCGTATGATCTGCATGTTCGTGTGTAAATAGTATAGCATCGAGCTTACGACAGCCGCACGAAAGCATTTGTTGCCTGAAATCAGGCCCGCAATCTATTACGTATGAGTGTTCGTTCCAGGTTATCCAAATGGATACGCGGAGCCTTTTGTCCTTAGCATCAGTGCTTTTACAAACGGGATGATCGACTCCGATGATCGGAATGCCTTGAGATGTACCAGTACCTAAAAAATAGACCTTCAATTGAACTTAATTTTTTTACAAAAATAGGATTATTTCTCTTTCATTAGAAGCCTAATTTGCTAACTTTGTAACAAATCTATTTAAAATAAAATGGGTACAGAAATAAAACTCAAAGGTGACAAGGTCATCGAACAGATTCCTTCTATAAAAGACAAAGCGCTACGCATTAATTTAAACGAGAATATTTACGGAACTTTTGCTGAAATTGGAGCTGGACAAGAGACAGTAAGGCATTTTTTCAGATCCGGAGGTTCATCGGGAACAATTGCAAAAGCAATGTCTGCCTATGACAAAGATTTTAGTGACGCGGTTTATGGAGTCGAAAATGATGGACGCTATGTAACCGAAGAGAGATTAAAAAAGATGTTAACTCTTGAAGGTCAGATCATCGAAGAACGTTTAAGTCGAGAAAAACATCCTACCAAACTTTTCTTTAGTTATGCCAACACCGTTGCAACTATCGATTTTGCAAAACAATTTAAAGGTCATGGTTGGGTTGGAATTAGATACCAAATTGAACCTGACGAAGCTTACAACGAAATTATTCTTCACATTCGTTTTAAAGAAACTGACGCTCGACTACAACAAGAAACACTGGGTATTTTAGGAGTAAACTTAATTTACGGTGCTTTTTACAAATACAACGATCCAAAACGATTACTTCGTTATTTATACGACCACTTAGACAAAGATCAACTAGAAATTGACACTATTAACTTCTCTGGACCTCGTTTTGCTGATGTTGACAATCGTTTAATGAGCTTGCAATTGGTTAAAAATGGTATGACTGATGCCGTAATGTTTAACCCTGAAGGGAAAAATATTTTGCCAGCTGCTATTTTATACAAAAAGAACCTTCTTGCTTTAAGAGGAAGTTTTCGTCCGGTTACGAAAGTAAACATGGATATGTATGAGAAATCATTAAAAATGTTTCTTGAAGAGAACAAAGTTGAAAAAGACAACACTTTGGTTGTTTTTGAAATTACGCTTTCGAATTTACGTTCTGATGGAGAAATTGATGAACGCGATTTCATGGACAGAGCCGAATTGCTTTGTTCGTTAGGTCAAACGGTTATGATTTCGAATTTTCAGGAATATTATAAAGTGGTTGAATATTTTGCTAATTATACCAAAGCCAGAATGGGATTGGCAATGGGAGTAAACAACTTAGTAGATATTTTTGACGAGAAATACTATCGCCATTTAAGTGGAGGAATTCTTGAGGCTTTTGGAAAATTATTCTACAGAGATATGAAAGTTTTCTTATATCCAATGTTAGATGACAATGGCGTTTTAATGGATTCTAACAACTTAAAAGTTCATCCGAGAATGAAAGAATTGTATAAATTCTTTAAATTTAATGGAAAAGTAGTTGACATTGCCGATTACGACCCGCATAATTTGGAGGTTTTCTCTCGCGAGGTTTTAAAAATGATCAATCAAGGAAAACCGGGTTGGGAACCAATGCTTCCGTCTGGTATTGCCGAAATTATAAAAGAACATCATCTTTTTGGGTATCATCCTCAAAAGGAGTTAGAACAGAATAACTAAAAGAAAGTCCCTTAATTGGGACTTTCTTGTTTTAAGTGTGAACTGAATAAAAATTTTACCGCAAAGCACGCGAAGAATATTTGTAGATTACGAGTAGAAAACACAAAGTTCACAAAGCTTTGTATTGATTCAGCTTTGCGAACTTTGCTTTTTTTATAAACAACTACATATAAAAAACTTAGCGCACTTTGCGGTAAAATTACACGCCAGGATTACAATCTGAAACGTGAAAACTGAAACAAAAAAAACTATTTCAAAATCTGCGCTGCGTGTTCTTTGGTTTTTACTTTTTCGATCACTTCATCAATGATTCCTTTTTCGTCAATTACGAAAGTGGTTCTGTGGATTCCGTCGTATTCTTTTCCCATGAATTTCTTTGGCCCCCAAACTCCAAATGCATTGATTACAGATTTATCTTCATCAGCTAATAACGGAAAAGGAAATTCGTATTTGTCTTTGAATTTTAATTGCGCTTTTTGACTGTCGGCACTTACACCCAGAAGTTCATAATTATTGGCTTTAAAACGCTCAAAATTATCTCTTAAATCACAAGCCTCTGCCGTGCAGCCTGGTGTACTTGCTTTTGGATAAAAGAAAACTACTAATTTTTTCCCTGCATAATCGGCCAATTTATGCGTTTTTCCGTCTTGATCTATTCCTGAAAAATTTGGTGCTTTATCACCGGCTTTTAATGTTGTCATATTTTTAATTTTAGATTATTAGACTTCTTAGATTTTAGACTAACTTAGATTGTTTATTTTTTCTAAACAAATATTTGTTCTAAATGACTAATCAACTCTGAAGTTTCCATTGTTTCCGAATTATGTAACCTTAATGCTTCTGTAACTAATGGATATTCGTCAATAAATTTCAGTCCTTCAATTTCCTCTATCGAATTTTTCTTCATGATGTGTAAAAACTCCTCTTTATCTATGCCCCAAAACTGCATATATTTTGCTTTCTTAATAAAGATTTCTTTTAAAACATTTTTATCATGATAAATGATTCCCCATTCTAAAAAGCCATCTTGAGTTAATTCTGTTTCAAATTTTTCTATCTTATTTAGAATTTTGAATTTATCATCATATCGACTATAATTTGGTTCTGAATCTATATGTCCAAAAATAAAACTTATTTCATCCGGAAACATAAGAAAAAAATCTTTGAATAATTTCCAAAGTTTTGAGTTGTCTACATTTATTTCACAAAAAAAATCAAAAGGTAATTCTTCAGTATTATTAGGTTTCATAACAAACCCTTCAACAATTTTAGCAACTTTTCTTTCTTTAATCCATTCCATATTTTCATGAGTAGCAGGAAGTTCATCAATTCTTGCAGTTCTGATTGTTTTTGAAAGTTCCAATTGCGTCATAAAGTTATAATTAATGAAAGGTATTGTCTTATTAGATTTTATTTTAATGCCCCAGATTGTAGTGAAAACCCCGAAATTCAAGCAGTTTACATTTTTTGTATTTAGAAAGCGACCGAAGGAAGCTCTTGTAAATACTTAAAAATGTTACTGACTGAATGAGGAGTTGTAACAGAAAGCTGGATTAGGCACATCATGAAAATTATGCTATTTTTACGGGATTAAAAATACGGAAATGAATAAAGAAGCTCGCGTACAATTTGTTATAAATACGTTAAAAGAACTCTACCCTACTATACCTGTTCCTCTAGATCATAAAGATCCTTATACTTTATTAATCGCAGTTTTACTTTCGGCTCAATGCACAGATGTTCGTGTAAACCAGATTACACCGTTGCTTTTTGCTAAGGCTGATAATCCGTATGATATGATTAAAATGTCGGTGGAGGAAATTAAGGAAATTATTCGTCCTTGTGGTTTATCACCAATGAAATCGAAAGGAATTCATGGTTTGTCGCACATTTTGATTGATAAACATGACGGAAAAGTTCCGCAGAGTTTTGAAGCACTTGAAGAATTACCTGCTGTAGGACATAAAACAGCAAGTGTTGTAATGTCGCAAGCTTTTGGTGTCCCTGCTTTTCCGGTTGATACACATATTCATCGTTTGATGTATAGATGGAATCTTTCGAATGGAAAAAATGTAACACAAACCGAAAAAGATGCCAAAAGATTGTTTCCAAGAGAAATATGGAATGATTTGCACTTGCAGATTATTTGGTACGGACGTGAATATTCGCCTGCCCGAGGTTGGGATTTAGATAAAGATATTATTACCAGAACGGTTGGTAAAAAATCAGTAATAGAAGAAGCTACTAAAAAGAAAATCTAGTAGCTTCTGTTTGGTTTTACTTTCCGTTTTTTAGCGCGTTGTATTCATTTGTCATATCTAATGTTCTGTAAACACCCAAAAGAGACTTTTTTACGTCTGTGTTTTGAGGTTCAATTGTCAATGCTTTTTTAAGATATGGAATCGCACTTTTTACAATTTCGTTTTTTTGGGCATTTAATTTGTCATATTCTTTCATCTCTTTTGGACTGTTTCCTAATAAATCCATTTGATTTACAAGTTCTTTTCTTAGCTGCATTTTGACATATGCCAGATTAATGTAACAATCCATACAGCTTGGATTTATCTGAAGATCACTTTCATAATACTTACTGGCGTTTGCATAATCGCTTCTTTCCATATAACAAAAAGCTAGAGAAACCAAGACTTCTTCTTTTTTAGAAGGTGGTGAAACATTTCTGGGCTTTTCGTAAAAACCTGCCTGAATATTAGATTCTCTAGCACTCTTTGAGATAAAAACTTCTTCTTTCTTTGTTTTTTTATTTGTGGCGTAGTATATAATTCCTTTCCCAGTATAATTTATTTTTCTAAGTTCGTCGTAATACTTAATTCCATTAATGAAGTCTTTACCTGCCAAGGAAGCTGCCGCAGCATTAAGTAAGTTTAAAGTATCTTTTCTATCTATTAAATATACCTCGTAACTTTTTCCCGCACTTTCTTTAAATTTTCCTGATTGATAATCTCCATAAGCCCCATCTATTAGTGTAGATTTCATTTCTTTTAATGCTAAATTTGCCTTAAAAGCATATTTATAATTTCGGGAATCGTTTTCATATAATAGGATATCCTGATAGGCACTTGAAGCTAGAGCAAAATTAGTTACCGCATCTATATTTTTGGTTGCTAATTCTTTATAGACATTTCCTTTTGTGAAATAGAAATCTGATTTGACTTCGTCTGGAGCATTTACAATGAGGTATTCAATTTTTTTCAAGATTGTTAACGACTCCTGGATTTTTCCTTTACTGTAAAGAGATTGTGCTTCTTTTATTTCTTCTTTTTGAGCAAATGCTCCGATATTTATCAATAGCAATAATGACAATACCATTAGTTTGTTCTTCATTTTCTGTTAAGTTTGGTTGTTGGATAGATTTAAGGGTTTTCTAAACTGGATTTCATCAAAAAGATGTAAACTAAATATTCTAAAAAAATATTCAGCCAAATCCTGAAACATTCTCAATGCTCCTTATAAAGCTTTAAGATTTACAACAAACAAAACAATTTGAGGGTAGTTTTTCTTCATTAATTAACTGGTTATTGGTTAGACATTAAATTTTGTTTTTTTTTCACTTTACTATTTTTATATATTGAAAGGTTTTTAATACATAAATCTCTACTTTACATCGAGTTCATTGAATAAAATTTCAATTTTTAACTAAAATAAAACTAAATATAAAATAAATATTTGAAATTCGATTAAAATACTGAATTTTAACAAAATCACAATTCAACCAAAAAATGTAAATTTTGATAACCAATTCCTAATAACCGAAGTAACAACTGCTTTTTGTTGCGTTTTTGCACTTAGCAAATATTGGCGCAAAAAAAAACTCACTAGATGTATTTACATACAAATAGTGAGCTTTCAACCAAAACGACCATTTGGTTTTTCTTTCGAACAAACATCCGACCAAAGTAGTGGGGTGTTTAATTAGCTATAATTTCAAAATTTTTGTTTTCAATTTTCACAATTGTTAAAGCTTGTGAATAACTTAATAAAAAAGAAACTACTTCTTTTTTAGGTTTCAAATCTTGCGTAGCTAATGCCTTTTTAGAGTAAATTTTCCCCATACTATGAAAATGTTTTATTACAGTATAACGGACTATTTTCCTAAATAGTATTTAGTTGGTCAAAATAATTTGATGTTTGTCGATTATTTTTCTCAAATTCATTAAAGCATAACGCATTCTGCCTAAAGCAGTATTAATACTTACACCTGTAAGTTCTGAAATTTCTTTAAAACTCATATCTTGGTACATACGCATTACCAATACCTCTTTTTGATCATCCGGAAGTTCTTCAATAATCTTTTTCAAATCAACTTCGACCTGATCAAAAATCATTTTATTCTCGATGGTCAAAGAATCATCAGACATGATAGAAAAAATCGAAAACTCTTCGGTTTCTCTATACATTGGCATTTTTTTGGTTTTACGAAAGTGGTCTACAATTAAGTTGTGCGAAATACGCATCACCCAAGGCAAGAATTTACCTTCTTCATTGTATGAATTGCTTTTAAGGGTTTTAATAACCTTTATAAAAGTGTCTTGAAAAATATCGTTTGAAATATCTCTATCAGCGATCTTCGAATATATAAATCCATATATCTTAGACTCGTGCCTTTTTATTAATGTCGAAAGGGCAACTTCGTTACCATCGACATATTTTTTTACTAATAGAGCGTCTGGAATATGCAGATCAGCCATAATACTACTTTTTTAGTTTCTATAATTTGGAGTAAATTTTCTAAAAAGTAATTTTATTGTATAGGCGTATCTTTTTTATTAGTAATGTTAATATTGCGATCAAATTTAACAAATTATTATTTTAAAAAGCAAATAAATACAATAATAATTAACAATAATTTGTTAATTATTGCAGTCTAAAATAAGCTGAATCCCAAAAACATTAAAAAAAACTTAAAAAAGCAATTTTTATTCGCAAAAAAAAAGACATAAATAACTTACAATTAAATAATTAAGGCTAGTACATTTTATTAAGACAATATTGATATCTTTTTCTTATTTTAAAAAAAATACTTGCCTTGATATAAATTTTAATACTCATAAACTCTTCTGTAAACAAAATATCCTATATAAAAACCATTCTAACAGTACAATTCTGTTAAAATTTGGAACAATCTCATTAACAAAACTCACGTCAAAATTGATTACTTTTGTACAAATTGACTTTTTTTATGCAAATTGATCTTTCTACACTCGACCCAAAACATAATATTATAATTAAAGGAGCGCAAGTACATAATTTAAAAAATGTAGATGTGGTCATTCCCAGAAATAAACTTGTAGTAATTACGGGGCTTTCAGGCTCTGGTAAATCAAGTTTGGCATTTGATACTTTATACGCAGAGGGACAACGCCGTTATGTAGAGAGTTTATCATCTTATGCGCGTCAGTTTTTAGGACGTTTAGACAAGCCTAAAGTTGAATACATTAAAGGTATTGCTCCTGCAATTGCAATTGAACAAAAGGTAAATACAACCAATGCGCGTTCGACCGTTGGGACTTCTACAGAAATCTATGATTACATTAAACTTTTGTTTGCAAGAATTGGTCGTACCTATTCGCCAATTTCAGGACAAGAGGTTAAAAAAAATACGGTTACAGATGTTGTTACTGATGTGAAAGGACTTGAATTAGATAGCAAATGGCTACTTCTGGCCCCTATTCACCTTGAAGAAGGAAGACAACTTGAGGACAAACTAAAAGTATTGCTTCAACAAGGTTTTGCACGTATCTTGGTAAATAACGAAATGGTTCGTTTGGATGATTTTACACCAACAGATCTTCATCAATTAGACAATAAAGATATTCTCTTAATTGTTGACAGAATTGTTGTTAAGGAAGAAGAAGAATTCTACAATCGTTTGGCAGATGCTGTTCAGACTGCGTTTTTTGAAGGAAAAGGAATTTGCTATTTACAGGAGCTAAACTCCGATAAAAGATTTACTTATTCGAATAATTTTGAACTTGACGGAATCACATTTCTAGAACCAAATGTCCATTTGTTCAGCTTTAATAATCCTTATGGTGCTTGCCCGGTTTGCGAAGGTTATGGAAATATTATTGGCATTGATGCTGATTTGGTGGTTCCAAATACTTCTTTATCTGTTTTCGAAAGTGCTATTTATCCGTGGAGAGGTGAAAGCATGAGTTGGTTTAAAGACGAATTGGTAAAACATGCTTATAAATTTGATTTTCCAATTCACAAACCCTATTTTCAGCTTACAGAAGAACAAAAGGACTTACTATGGAAAGGAAATCAGTATTTTCAAGGTTTAAATGATTTCTTTAAGGAATTAGAAGAAAAAAATTATAAAATTCAAAATCGTGTAATGTTATCTCGTTACCGTGGAAAAACCAAATGTCACGCTTGTCGCGGAAAACGTTTACGTGAAGAAGCTTCTTACGTAAAAATTAATGGTAAAACAGTTTCTGATTTAGTTGATTTACCAATCAAACATTTGGTAACTTTTTTTCAAAACATCGAGTTAAATGTTTACGAGCAGCAAATCGCAAAACGTTTGATGATTGAGATCAACAATCGTTTATCTTTTTTGACTGAAGTTGGCTTGGATTATCTTACTTTAAATCGAAATTCTGCAACACTTTCAGGAGGAGAGTCTCAACGTATAAATCTTGCTACTTCATTAGGAAGCAGCTTGGTTGGATCAATGTATATTCTTGATGAACCAAGTATTGGTTTGCATCCTAAAGATTCTGAGCGATTAATTAAAGTCTTGCTTTCGCTTCGTGATTTAGGAAATACTGTAATTGTGGTAGAGCACGACGAAGATATCATGAAAGCTGCCGATATGATTATTGATATTGGTCCTGAAGCGGGAACTTTTGGAGGAGAATTAGTAGCGCAGGGAACTTATGAGGAAATTCTAAAATCAGAATCACTTACTGCAAAATATTTAAATGGAGATTTAGAAATTTCGGTTCCTAAAAAGAGACGAAAATTTAAAAACCACATTGATATTGTCGGAGCAAGAGAAAACAACTTAAAAAATATTAATGTTACTTTTCCTTTAGATGTCCTAACGGTTATTACGGGAGTTTCAGGAAGCGGTAAAAGTACTTTAATAAAAAAGATTTTGTTTCCGGCCATGCAAAAAAAGCTAGATAATGCTGCTGAAAAAGCGGGACAATTTAGTGAAATTAAAGGTTCTTTTTCGCAAATTAAGCATATCGAATATGTAGATCAAAACCCAATTGGTAGAAGTTCGAGATCAAATCCGGTTACTTACATCAAAGCTTACGATGATATTCGTGATTTGTATGCCAAAGAAAAATTATCTAAAATAAGAGGTTATCAGGCCAAACATTTTTCTTTTAACGTTGATGGTGGCCGATGCGAAACTTGTAAAGGAGAAGGCTCAATAAATGTTGAAATGGTCTTTATGGCCGATGTTTCTTTGCCTTGTGAAACTTGCGGAGGAAAACGATTTAAAAAGGAAATTCTTGAAATTAATTTTGACGAAAAGAACATCAACGATATTCTAACCATGACCATCGACGATGCCATTGCCTTTTTTGATAAAAATAAGCAAACTAAAATCACCCAAAAACTACAGCCTTTACAAGATGTTGGTTTAGGATATGTGCAATTAGGTCAATCTTCATCTACTCTTTCTGGTGGTGAAGCCCAACGTATTAAACTGGCTTCATTTTTAGTAAAAGGAGCAACAAAAGATAAAGCTTTGTTTGTTTTTGATGAGCCAACAACTGGTTTACACTTTCATGACATTAAAAAGCTATTAGCCTCATTTGATGCTTTGATAGATAAAGGTCATTCTATAATTGTTATTGAACACAATCTTGATCTTATAAAATGTGCGGACTGGATTATTGATCTTGGTCCAGAAGGCGGGGAAAATGGCGGACATTTACTAGCTGTAGGAACTCCTGAGGACATTGTTAAAGTAAAGGAATCTGTAACAGGGGTTTATTTGAAAGATAAAATTTAGAAAGATTAAGACACTAAGTCGCTAGGGTTCTAAGATAAGGAAAGGCATAAATTAGATTTAATTTATGCCTTTTTTTGTTTTAAAATTAATTTTTAAGCTACCAAACAACGTTCTTCAAATGGGCATCCATCTTCATCAATGGCAACTAATACTTTTTTCTGTTTTGAAGCTTCGATCGTTAAATAAAGCCAGGCAAACGACCATAATCCAAGAGTTAAACAAAAAATGATAAAATTTAAACCGTGATTAACTACTTTTCCTCCTTTAGAGAGAACTGCAAAGAGTAATTCATCGTTTCGTTCTTCTAACGTAAATCCGTTTTGAACTTTGTTTGATATCATGTTAGAAAATACTTGTAAGCTTTGTTCTTGACTGAGTTGACTGCTTTTCATAATTATCATTAAAAATTAATCCAAATAATACTACAATTCCTTTTTTAGACTTCAATATCACAAAAAGTATTCCAATCTAAATAAACACTACAATAAGCACTTTTATTGTATCTATAAGTTTTTTCTTCTTATAAAATAAAAGTCTTAACAATTTCTGATCTAAAATTAATTTTAATAAAATTAACTACAAAGCAATCAACTGTTAAATTTTAACATTAATTACAGGATATCAACAACTTACTCTTTATTCTTAATATTAAAAGAAGGTGCTTCATAATCATCTTTTAAATAATTTGGCGGAATTGTGGTTGTATTCCCGTCCCGAAGTGCATTATAATGTGGAGACATAATCTCGATTCCTGCCGCATTAAAAGAATCCTGAATATTTTGATGCAAAGATGAATAAATTAAAGGTTGTTTTGTGGGCTCTTTCGTGTACACGTTTATTTGATAAGAAACATAGAAATCATCCAAACTTGTTTGCAAAACAAAAGGAGAGGGAGTTTTTTCGACCAAATCGGTTTTCAATGCTGCTTCTATTAGGGCTTTATGAATATCTTTCCAAGGAACATCATATCCAATCGTAACTGTTGTATGGATTAACAAACCATTATTTATAACTTTTGTATTCGATGAATAATTAGTCGATGTACTCGATAAAACTGTTGAATTTGGTATTGTAATATCTTCAAATTTTGGAGTTCTAATTCGGGTAACCAAAGCCGTTTTTTCGATCACCTCTCCACTAACATCTCCAATTTTTATAAAATCCCCAATCTTAAAAGGACGCATATAAGTAATTACTAATCCTGCCACCATATTGGCGATAGCATTTGATGAACCTAAAGAAAATAAGATACCCACAAATACTGATACTCCTTTAAAAATCGAAGAATCTGAACCCGGTAAATAAGGAAAAATTACTACAACCATAAAGGCCAAAAGTAAAAACCTGATAATATTAAAAGTTGGCATTGCCCAATCGCTGTAAAAACCATCTATTTTAATATTTTCCTTTTTAATTTCATCAAAAAAGAAACGGATCACTTTTATGGTATATTTAAAAATAACTATAATAACGATTATGGTAACAAAACTCGGTAAGAAACGAACAAAGCCCATAACGGCAAGTTTTGCCGGAGAAAGAATCCAATGTAATAATGTTGTCGTGTAAGCTTCTGTTGCCGGAAAAATACTAAACAATAAGGGTAACGAAAGATACACTATCAAAATCAATGTAAGACCTTTTACAAAGCCGAACAATTTCATCAATATAAATTGCTGCTTTTGCGGCGAAAGAATAGTGATATTATTGTATTTAAATCCTTTAAAATATCTGTCACTCTTTTTTAGGATATGATATTTTATTCGGTTAAAAACTTTCCCCACAAAATATAAGACAATTCCAATAATAAAAATTAATAACGCCGTATATCCAATTCTTTTAGGAAGCATTGAATAATTTTCATTTTGGTAAATGATTGCTCTTTTTATCAAATTTAAATTTCGGTTTGCAATAAAGCTTGCTGTTTGATTTTCGGCTTTTGCATCAATATCTAAAATAGACATGATTACAAAATCGTTCTTGTAAATGATATCCTGAGAAATATCTGAAGGAACAACAGCAATAGAATCTTTCTCGAAAAAAGTATCCTCGTAAAGTTTTCTAATTTTTTCGGTAATCGCATTGGCTCTACTTTCAGCAGAAAAAGACCCCACTTTATTATAAACATAAAAAAGGGTATCCTTAAAAGGAGCTACGGGATATCGCTTTTGCTTTACTTCCGGAACAATAGTTTTTGACGTAAGCAAACTGTCCTTTTGAGGATTTGCAAACGAAGAAAACACGACAATGAAAAATGCTAAAAAACAAAGTAATTTCTTTTTCATATTCTATTAGAAATAAATTAATTATCCTTCTAACAAATATAAAAACAAAATAGATTCGAAATTAAATTAGTTTTATTTTCTTAAAAAAAATCGTACTAAATTTTAATCCCAATTTTTTGCAAAAGATTATCGATTAATTTATTAATATCCGAAGAAATTTTAAATTTATAATTTAAGTATACGTATAAAATGGTTACTAAAATAGATTTTAGAGCAATACTAATCAACTGATAAAAAGGGAATTCCCAAAAATAAAACAATAAAAACAAAGCAAAAGTCACTAATATCGAATATACCGTTTGCTTTGTAAAAGGATATAAATGGAGTTTTTTTACCACAAAAAGTAGCTTTGCCAAACTATATAAAGTTATCGACAATAAAGTAGCAAATGCAGAACCAAAAATTCCAAAAATTGGAATAAAAATCATGTTTAAAACAATCGTAAGAACAACTAGCATTAATCCTAGATATAAAACCATACGGTAATATTTAGTATTAAAAATAATGGCATTATTGTTTCCTAAAATCAAATCAAAATATTTTGATAAACCAATCATGAATACAACTGAAACTCCTCCGCTATATTCTTTAGGTACCAATTCATAAAGCTGATTAATATTAACAAAAATACATAGCATTACAAATCCGCCTACAATTTGCAAATTAATAGACGTCTTTTTATAAAGTATATTCAACTCATCAAACTTATTATCATGCATTAATTTTGCAGTAATCGGATAAACAATTTGATGCATCGCACGGCTAGGCACAGAAATTACTAAAGCAATATAAGTAGCTACAGAATAAAAGGCAATATTCTCAATCTTCATATACTGATTTAGCATCATTTTATCACCATCTAAAAGTAAATTAGCAACGCTGCCGGATAAAATAATGTAAAATGTATATATTAATATATCTTTTGTATTTGCTGGTATTGTAAACTGAAAAGTTGGTTTTTGGATACTAAATGCATACAGCATTGTTATTAAGAATGCTAAAAAGTATAGACCTGCAGTTGCATATACAAAACCTTCGACGCTAAGCCAATTATAGTAAACACCTATTAATAAAAATAAAGAAAATAATCGCAACCCGACCTCTTTCACAAAGTTTCCAAAAACAGAATGCATATTTACTCTCAACCAGGCATAAAAAATCTCAAAATATGCCATGCACAATCCTATAAATGGAATTAACCATATATAACTTTTTACAATCGCATTCTTTTTTGATACAAAGAATAGAATCTCATCATAGAAAAAAAGACCAATCAGTAAAATAGGAATTATTAAAAATAGAGGGAATAGAACAGTAAAGGATAAAAAACGAGATTTTTCTTCTTCTGTTTTATATTGCGAATAAAATTTAACTAATGTATTTTGCATTCCAATGGCAAATAAAGGCATAATCACATTAGCACAAGATGTAACATAATTAGTTAAACCATAAAAAGTTGCACCTAAAAAAACGGGATATAAATAAAGTGTATTAATGGCTCCAATTCCGAAACCTATATAGGTAATAATAGTATTTTTGAAAGACTGATTTAAGACAATACCCATTTTTTGATTGTAGAATTTAGATTGTAGAGTTTAGATTTTTAATTTGATTCTCTACTCTCTTATGATATTTGAAATTGTTATTGCTTTTTGAAATCAACATTTTAGCGAATTAATTGAGCTAATTGTTTAGTAAGGTTTTTTCTTGAATATTGCTGTAAACCAACGCCATTTGCTTGTAATTTCCCCTCCAAAAATTGATTATAAAAGTCCAAAATTACACTTTTTAATTTCGCTTTTTCAGAATAATCAAAAAATACTCCAGTATTGGTTTCTTTTATAATATCTGCAAAATCTGAACCTTGTGGTCCAATGGCAATAATTGGACGATTAGACACCATATATTCAAACAATTTACCTGGAATTATACTTTTTGTATCTTCAGAGTTAATCTCGATTAAAAGTAAAACCTGAGATTTTTTTTGATGTGCAATTGCCTCGTGATGCGATACATATCCAAGAAGATTCAAATAGTCATTCAAATTAAACTCAGCAATAGAATCTAAAACTTCCTGACTTACCGCTCCAATTAATTTGATTTCTAAATTTGATTTAAAACTTGGTATTTCCTGAAGTAACTCTACTAGAGATTCCCATAAAAATCGCGGGTTTCTGTCGGATAAAAAAGATCCAATATGCGCCAAAGTAAATTTGGTGTCTAAAGTTTGCTTTTCGACATTTTCGATATCATAACCGTTTGTAATTACCGAGATAGGTTTATTAGTAATGGCTTGAAATTCTGTTTTAGTAGTTTTGCTTGTTACTATAATAGTATCAGCAGTATTTAAAACTTTATGCTCTAAACTTTTGTGTTTTTTAGCTGCGTAATTAGACAAGCGTAAAGCTTTATGATAACCAATTGTTGTCCATGGATCACGAAAATCTGCGAACCACTTTACGTTTAATTTTTCTTTTAATTCTAACCCAATTAAATGTAAACTATGCGGAGGTCCCGATGTTACAATGGTGTCAATATTATTTTCTTTGATGTATTTTTCGAGATAAGCAACAGAAGGTTTTACCCAAAAAACGCGTGCATCTGGAATAAATAAATTTCCACGTACCCAAAGAAAGGTTTTATCTAAAAAGGTTTGCTTTTTCTTATGCGGAAAAATACCTGAGCTGATTTTCTTTGTTTTATTCTTAGAAAATATTGAAGCCAATTGATAAGGCTCCCATATTTTATTTTTTAAAACAATTACTTTATCAGAGATCTGACTTACCAAACCTTCATCAATTATTGGATAAGTTGGATTTTCAGGAACATAAACGATAGGCTGAACATCAAATTCTGGCAAATACTTTACAAATTTTAACCAACGTTGAACACCTGGTCCGCCTGCCGGTGGAAAATAATAGGTAATGATTAAGAGTTTTTTTTGTTCCATCAGGTTTATTCTATTTCACAGAGATACACAAAGCTTTCACTAAGTTTCACAAAGCTTTTAATTACTTGGAGTATCTCCGTGATTTCTTCGTGAATCTTTGCGGTAGAATTTTTCAAAATAAATCCCACCAATCAAAATTAATAACATTCCAATTGAACTTATTAAAGTAATTGTACTTCCAGTTTTTACAACCTGAGGTTCAAATTTAAACTCAATTGTATGTTTTCCTCCAGGAATTTCCATGGCTCTTAAAACATAATTAACTGGGAAATGATCTGTTAACTTGCCGTCGATATAAGCATTCCATCCATTTTTATAATAAATCTCAGAAAAAACAGCTAGACCATCTTTTGCACTTTCAGATTTATACTTGATGTAATTTGGCTTGTATTGAACCACTTTAATTGTTCCGGTCGTATCCCATTGTTTCTTTAAACGTGCATTTCTAAATTTAGCTTCATTATCATGCACATTAAAAACTGCTACTCTTTTAGTATCAATATGATCTAAAGCTTTCATTACATCGTCTGGTTTATTGACAAGTTTTACTGTACTAACAAACCACGCATTTCCATTTGTATTTGGATTTATTGTTGGAAATTCTTTTCCTTCTTTATCTGATTGGATGATGTATTTAACATTTAACATATCCAAAACTTCCATATTGTTTTTTGCAATTTGATAATCAAAAAGCTGTTGCATTCTTCTAGGTTTTGCAGCATGATAACCTCCTAACGAATGGTGAAAATAAGAAGCACGTGCACTAGACATGTTTCCATTTACTTCAAAAACTCTATAATGTGTTGTGTCTTTTAAGATTTGAGCATCTGAAGGTGTTTCCTGAAATGGAGCTGCAATTTGTACCGGGCTCACAAAATCTTTTGCCGATACATATTTTTTATCTACAAAAAACAAATCGAAAATCATTACAATACCAACAATAATCAAAGTAGTATTTTGAGCTAATTTATTTTTAATGTACAACCATAATATTCCAAAAGTTAATACAATCAAAAACCCTGAACGTAATAAATCTGCAGAATACAAACTCATTCTGTCTTCTTTTAAGGCCTCAACGAAATCAGGTCCATAACTTTCTAAGAAATAACTGTCATTGCTTCCTGTAAAATGAAACATACCTTTGGCAAACACAAGAATTATAATAATCCCTAAACCAAAAACACCTGTTTGCACCAATGCTTTTTGTTGTAATTTAGGTTCTTCTTTTGCTTTAAAAAACGATCCCATAATAGCCAGAACAGGGAAACACAATTCAAGGATAACCTGAATCGATGAAACTGCTCTAAACTTATCGTACATTGGCACGTAATCGATAAAAAAGTCTGTTAACAGTGAAAAGTTTTTCCCCCATGAAAGCACTAACGAAACTAATGCTCCGGAAAGAAATACATATTTTATTTTTCTATCATCAATAAATAATGCCAAAACTGCCAAAAAGAAAACCACAACTCCAATATAAGCCGGTGCTGCTACAATTGGCTGATCTCCCCAATAGGTTGGCATTCCTGATACAAAATCATTTGCTTGCTCAGATGGAACTCCTTGTTCTATCATAAACGAATACATACGACTATCAGTTCCAACATTTTCGTGGTTTGAACCTCCAAAAAGTCGCGGCGCAATTAAATTAAAACTCTCTGCAATTCCGTAACTATACTCTGTAATATATTCGCGGCTTAAAGCATTCTCGTTTGTCTTTTTAGATCCGTCGGGATTATAAGTCAACTCACTATTACTTCTGGTACTAAATTTAGCATACTCGCTTGTTGCCATTAAATTTGTAGCATTGGCACCAATAGCAAAAACTCCGGCTACTGCCAAAACTCCAATAGCCGTTAAAAGCGGCTTATATTCTTTTTCTTTAATAAAATTAAAAGCAAAATAACCTGAAAGTATCAATAGGAAAATCAATAAATAGTAGGTCATTTGAAAGTGATTTGCGTTAACCTCTAACGCAACTGCAAACATGGTGAGCAAACCTCCCCAAATATATTTTTTTTGGAAAACCATTATAAATCCGGCAATAACCAATGGCATATACGCAATAGCGTGTGCTTTTGCATTATGACCAACACCAAGAATAATGATTAAATAAGTAGAAAAACCGAAGGCAATTGCCCCAATAAAAGCTTTTAAAGGATCTGTTTTTAAAACCAATAACAATCCGTAAAAACCTAAGAAGTATAAAAACAAATAATCTGCAGGACGAGGTAAAAATCTTAAAGCATCATCTAATTTACCTACATAATCGTTAGGATAATTTGCTCCTAATTGATACGTTGGCATTCCACCAAAAGCTGAATTTGTCCAATAAGGTTCAGAATGTTCTGTTGCTCTAAAATCATTTTGCTCTTTTGCCATTCCGGTATATTGAGCAATATCTGATTGGAATATTTGTTTTCCTTGTAAAACCGGATAAAAATAAACTAACGAAACGATAATAAAGCCCAGTATAACAAGGGCATGCGGATAGAACTTATTTACTATTTTCAATTTAGGCTGGTTTGGGTTAAATGATGAATCCTACAAATCTAGGACGCAAACTTAATCTATTTCTTCGTAATCAACATAATCGCCCACCTTTTTGGTTTCGCGAGGCTTTTTAGCATTGGCTGTATCAATGATTATTTCATCATTGTTTGAGCGTGTTTTTTGCCATGTAGTATCCTGACTATATTGTTGTTGTCTCTGAAAATTCTCTCCCGCTTTTTCAACTGCTTTCTTTACCAACACTGGTAAAAATATTTTAGCCAAAAACTTAAAAATATAATAAAACGCAATAATCCACATTATCGTTTTAAACAAATTTGTAAAAGATGCTTCTTGCATGATCATATAATTTTTTTCCAAAATTAATAAATCCATCGTTTAAAATTAAAATATGAATCTTAAATAAATAATAAAATATATTACATTTGAAATGCGTTATTACTTTTTAATCCAAAAACATGTTTATGTTAAAAAATAAAAACTTATTTCTTACAGCTCTTTTTTTTATACCTCAGCTTTTTTTCGCTCAATATACTGATATCATCAACTCAAATCGCCCAGGCGAAACGATGTCGGCATATGCGGTGGGAAAATCAGTAATACAGGCCGAAATTGGCGTTTACGGTATCAAAGAGAAGCACGATTTATTAGATTATGAAGGAAGCGGTTTTGGTACAGACATAACCTTGCGTTATGGTGCTTTTCTGGAAAAACTGGAATTGATAGTGGATTTACAATATCAAATGGAAAACTTTGACACTCCATATACCAGTTATAAAAAGAATAATTTTAGACAAACTGTATTAGGAGCCAAATATTTAATTTACGATCCTTATCAAAACTACAAAAAAGAAGTAAATATTTACAGCTACAAAGCCAATCGTAGTTTTAATTGGCACGAATTAATTCCTGCAGTTTCACTTTTTGCCGGAGCAAATTTTGTTGGAGCAGACAATCCTTATGCTTTTGGTTCTCACTCACAATACACATCATTAGAATCTAGTATCTCTCCAAAAGTAGTATTGATTACTCAAAATTTATTTGGAGGTGGAAAATGGGTTTTTGTTACTAATATCATTGCAGATTATATTACTACTGATTATCCGAGTTATGGCTATGTTTTAACCTTAACTCACGGCTTCAACGACAAATGGTCTGGTTTTGTCGAAAATCAAGGTTATAAAAGCGATTTGTATAGCGATGCTATTGTTCGTGGTGGAGCGGCTTACTTAATCAATTCAAATTTACAGGTTGATGCTTCTGTAAGTACTAATTTTAAAAATACGCCTTCGGTTTTATATGGAGGAGTTGGAGTTTCTTGGCGTTATGACGGAAGATATAAAGAGAAACAAATGGAATTTAAAAGCAGTGAAAAAGCAAAAAAGAACAAGGATAACGAGCTAGAACCTGATTATCAAGCAAAAGAAAGAAAGCGTAAAGCTAAATACGAATAAGAATTTAATAACAAACCTCTCTTATTAAAGAGACATTTTTACATAAAGAATCTTAATGATTACAATTAAAGAAGCTAAAACAAAAAAGGAATTAACTGATTATATTAAATTTCCATTTTCACTTTATAAAGACAATCCGTATTGGGTACCGCCCATTATTGCAGATGAATTAGAATCTTTTGATAAGACTAAAAATCCCGCTTTTGATAATGCCGAAGCCTATTTTTATTTGGCATACAAAGACAATGAAATTGTTGGCCGAATTACAGCTATCATAAATTGGTCTGAGGTGAATAATCAGCACAAGAGAAAAGTACGTTTTGGATGGTTTGATGTTATTGACGATATCGAAGTAACAAAAGCTTTACTTGAAAAAGTTTACGAACTAGGCAGACAACATAATTTAGAACATGCTGAGGGACCAATGGGATTCTCTAATCTGGATAAAGTTGGGGTCCTTACTGAAGGTTACGATCAAATGGGAACCATGATTACATGGTATAACAATCCTTATTATGTAACTCATTTTGAACAATTAGGCTTTCAGGTTGAAAAAGAATATATCGAAAGTATTTTTCCATTCTCTAATGTAAAACCTGAATTTTTCCTAAAAGCTCAGGAACTAATTAAGAAAAGATATGGCTTACGCTCATTGACTTTTACAAAAACAAAAGACATTATGCCACATGTAGACAAAATGTTCGATTTGTTTAATGATTCATATGCCAGTCTTGCTTCGTTTGTTGCAATTACAGATGTTCAGAAAGAATATTTTAAGAAGAAATATATCAGTTTTATCAATCCGGAATATATCAAGTTTGTGGTTGATAAAGATGACAATTTAGTCGCGTTTAGTATTGTAATGCCCAGTTTTTCTGAGGCTTTACAAAAAGCAAAAGGAAAATTATTCCCGTTTGGATTTATTCATTTGTTGAGAGCTCGCAAAAAAAGTAAAGATGTTGTTTTTTACCTTATTGGCGTTCATCCTGATTATCAAAACAAAGGTGTTACTGCTATTATTTTTGATGAATATTTTAAAACTTTCTCCGAAAAAGGAATTCAAAATTGTATCAGAACGCCTGAATTAGCAGAGAATACAGCAATTCATTTACTTTGGAAAAACTTTGACCCAAAAGTTCACTGTCAGAGAAAAACGTACTTGAAATACCTTTAAAAAAGTTTACAGTTTTCAGTTGCAGTTAGTAGTGTAAATTGGTATTGGAATGGAAATTCAAGCAATTTCTTAAATCAAAATAAGTAAACTTTACACTTCACTTATATAAAATAAAAAAACCATTCGTTAAAGCGAATGGTTTTTTTATTTATAAACAATAATCTTTATTCGACTTTACAATCGACTTTTGTCAAAATATTTTTCTGATCGAACTTTAATTTCTTTTTATCCTTAAAAGTAACTTTTCCATTAGCTTCTGCCACATCTCCAAAACCTTCTATAAGAGCTCCGTCTTTTTGTAAAAAAGCGACTTCTCGAACAGATGAAACTCCTTCAGACATAAAAGTATAATCGGCTATTAAGGTATCTCCTTTCATATTACCAATTAAAGTTCCTTCATTCTTATCTTTTCCGGATATATTATAACTTAATTTTCCGTTTACTTCCTGATGAGAGTTTACATTAAAACTAAGCTCAAGTGAGCTATTATTTGCGGTCGAAACAAAACACTGATCTCCGGCAGGTTCAGCAGCTTCAACTTCTTTCGGAGGATTTGGAGCAATTTCGGGTACTGGCTCTGTCTTTTTACAGGAAGCTAAAACAACTAAAATAATTACTGTTAATGCGAATACTTTTTTCATACTTTTCAATTTTACTGTTTTTTGTAATTATAAATTTAGCATAAATAAAAAAAATCCACTCGCATAACGAGTGGATTTCTTTTATATAATTCCCATCTATAGAAATCTATTTCAAGATATTAAGCATCTAAATCTACTTTAGTTCTGCTTGCAATTTCTTTATATGTTCCGTTTTCTAGTTTTTCACGAATAGCCTCAAATGCGATCAATGTTTCGTCGATATCAGCTAATGTGTGTGAAGTTGTTGGAATCATTCTCAATAAAATGATACCTTTTGGAATTACAGGATAAATAACGATTGACAAGAAAATACCATAATTTTCTCTTAAATCATTTACCATTACCATTGCTTCAGGAACACTTCCTTCTAAATATACTGGCGTAACACAAGTATTTGTATCTCCAATATTGAAGTTTCTAGAACGTAATCCGTTTTGTAAAGCATTTACGTTTTCCCAAAGTTTATCTTTTAATCCTGGGTTGTTACGCAACAATTCTAAACGTTTCAAAGAACCAATTGTTTGAATCATTGGTAATGCTTTTGCAAACATTTGAGAACGTAAATTATATTTTAAGTAATCAATAATATCTTGATCTGCAGCAACAAATGCTCCAATGTTAGCCATTGATTTTGCAAAAGTAGAGAAGTAAACATCAATATCGTCTTGTACTCCTTGCTCCTCACCTGCTCCGGCTCCTGTTTTACCAAGTGTACCAAAACCGTGTGCATCATCTACCAATAAACGGAAGTTATATTTTTGTTTTAAAGCAACAATTTCTTTTAATTTTCCTTGTTGACCTCTCATTCCAAAAACACCTTCTGTAATAAAAAGAATTCCACCACCAGTTTCCTGAGCCATTTTAGTAGCACGCTGAAGGTTTTTTTCCATACTTTCAAGATCATTGTGCTTGTAAGTAAAACGTTTACCCATGTGTAAACGAACACCATCTATAATACAAGCGTGAGAATCTACATCGTATACAATAATATCGTTTTTAGTAACCAAAGCATCAATAATAGACACCATTCCTTGGTAACCAAAATTTAATAAGTAAGCTGCTGGCTTCATTACAAATTCGGCCAATTCATTTTCTAATTGTTCGTGGTATTTGGTATGACCTGACATCATACGAGCTCCCATTGGGTAAGCCGCTCCAAATTGAGTTGCAGCATCAATATCTGCCTGACGAACTTCTGGATGATTTGCAAGACCTAAATAATCATTTAAACTCCAATTCAAAATATCTTTTCCACCAAACTGCATTCTTGGACCAAGCTCACCTTCTAATTTAGGAAACACAAAATAACCTTCTGCTTGTGACGCCCATTTTCCTAATGGACCTTTATTGTTCTGAATTCTTTCGAATAAATCTTTTACCATAATATATTTGAAGTAATAATTTTAATTTAAACAGGGTGCAAAAATAAATATTTATTCCATGGTATCATAATTATTTAAAAACGATTCGAATTCAAAACCACGCTTTCATAAAATTTAATACCAAACATTTTTAAATTGTAGTGTATTTCTTAAAAATAAAACCTAATAATCTCCTTTTAAATTGTTTTTCTAAAAATTGATCATAACCAATACATGATTTTTATCATAACAAAAGACAATTTTGTCTTTTAAATTTACAATAGATTTAAATCAAAAATAAAACCACATTTATTATGAAAAAAAAGTTTAAGACATCATTTAGAACAAACACATTTTTTTGTGCAGCTTTTACAATAATGATTTCATTATCATCATGTAAAAAAAACGAGCAGTCAATAAGCGACTATTCTAAAATTAAGACAAATGGCGAAATGGAAGCAGAACTTACAGCGCCGCCAATGGTTCCAAAACCTGTTGGCGATAGAGCAGCCATGAAACTAAAAGTCAACATGGAAATTAAAGAACAAGAAGGCACTATGACCGATGGTGTAAAATACACTTATTGGACCTTTGGAGGTTCTGTTCCCGGAAGTTTCATTAGAACGCGCGTTGGTGATGAAGTCGAATTTCACTTAAAAAATCATCCTGACAACAAACTTCCACACAATATAGATTTGCATGCGGTAACTGGTCCGGGTGGAGGAGCAACATCTTCTCTTGTAGCACCGGGTCATGAAAAAGTTTTTAGTTTTAAAGTACTTAATCCTGGTTTATATGTCTACCACTGTGCAACTGCTCCTGTTGGAATGCATATTGCTAACGGTATGTACGGATTGATTTTAGTAGAACCTGAAGGCGGACTTCCTCCTGTCGATAAAGAATACTACGTAATGCAAGGTGATTTTTACACTCAAGGTGAATATGGAGCAAAAGGGCTTCAACCTTTTGACATGAATAAAGCAGTTAAAGAAACCCCGGACTATGTAGTATTTAATGGAAAAGTTGGCTCTTTAACAAACGGAAACGAACTTACGGCAAAAGTGGGCGAAACTGTACGCTTATTTGTTGGAAACGGCGGTCCAAACTTAGTTTCATCTTTTCATGTAATTGGTGAAATTTTCGACAATGTTCATGTCGAGGGTGGCGCTATGATAAATAAAAATGTTCAAACTACTCTAATTCCCGCAGGTGGTTCTGCTATTGTTGATTTTAAAGTAGAAACTCCCGGAAACTTTATCTTAGTAGATCATTCTATTTTTAGAGCATTTAACAAAGGAGCTTTAGGAATCTTAAAAGTTGAAGGCAATGACAACAAAAAAATCTATTCCGGAACTATTCAAGAAGGAATTTATTTACCCGAAGGCGGAACGATTCAGAAAATGCCAATAAGTTCAGCAGTAAAAGCAGCAATTCCAAAAAGAACTGTAGCCGAGAAAATCAATATTGGCAAAAGCATTTTTGGAACAACATGCTTTGCTTGTCATCAATCTGAAGGACAAGGAATTGCAAGTACTTTTCCTCCTTTAGCAAAATCTGACTACTTAAACGCCGATTCTAAGCGTGCGATTAAAACAATTTTACACGGATTGACTGGAGAAGTAACCGTAAACGGCAAAAAATATAATAATGTAATGCCTGCTCAAAATTTATCTGACGATGAAATTGCTAACGTACTCACCTACATTTACAACAGTTGGGGAAATAATAAAACAGAAGTTACCCCTGAAATGGTTAAAGCATTAAGATAACATCAAAATATTCTGTATGAAAAAATATATTTTTATACTAACCATAATCTTTTTCACAATGCTTACTGATTTCGTAAGGGCTCAGCAAGCAAGAACGGTTTTCATAAAAGAGGGATCTTTTATCCCTCTTTATGGTTCCGTTTCTAAAAATCCTGTCGTTGTAAAACCTTTTTACATCGATGTTTATCCCATAACCAACAGTGAGTTTTTGGAGTTTGCAAAAAAAAATATGCCATACCGTAAATCTAAAATAAAAGGGATTTTTGCTGATAAAAGTTATCTCTCGTATTGGAAAAATGATCTTGATTTTGGAAATGTAAATCCCAAATCGCCTGTTACTAGTGTTTCATGGTTTGCCGCCAAAAAATACTGCGAATGCCAAGGAAAACGTTTACCAACATTGGATGAATGGGAATATGTTGCAATGGCTGACACTAAAAAAGTCGATGCAAGAACAAAAAAAGAATTCAACGAATACATTTTATCGTGGTATGAGAAATCGAGAACTTATGAAAATGAGATTGGAAAAACTTTTAAGAATTACTGGGGAGTTTATGATATGCATGGATTAGTTTGGGAATGGACCGCTGATTTTAATAGTATCTTTTTATCCGGTGAATCCAGAAAAGACAAAAGCGAAGATAAAAACCTCTTTTGTGGTGGCGCATCTGTAAATGCAACCGACTTAATGGATTATGCCGCTTTTATGCGATATGCATTTAGAGGAAGCCTTAAAGCCCAATATTCCACACGAAATCTTGGTTTTAGATGTGCAAGTACAACAAAGCCTTAACTAATAAACTATTTAAAATGAATAAAAAAATAATCGCATTCATTATTGTCCTTTTTACTTTGCAGAGTTGTAAAGATTCTAAAAAGGAAGAAATCTCAATAACGAGCAAAAATAAAGAGATAAGTGACTTATCAATTTACAATTTACCTTCTCAATGGACTACTCAGGACGGAAAAAACATTGAACTAAAAAGTCTGAGAGGAAATGTTCTGGTTATGGTTATGATTTACACCACATGCAAAGCCGCCTGTCCAAGACTTGTAGCAGATATGAGAAATATTGAATCAAAACTAGACAAAACGACTAAGAAAAATGTAAAACTTATTTTAGTAAGCATTGATCCAGTAACAGATACTCCACAGAAATTAAAATCGTTTGCAATTGCCAATAAAATGAATCAGGACCCTTGGATTTTCTTACGTTCAACAGAAGATAATACTCGCGAATTTGCTGCCGTTTTAGCGGTTAATTACAAACAAATATCACCTATGGAATTTTCGCATTCCAATATAATCAGCGTTTTTAATCCTAGTGGAGAGTTGATTTATCAGCAAGAAGGACTAGGCGTAGATAATGATAAAACCGTAACAAAAATAAACGAAGAAGCTAAAAAAATTTAATAAGGTTGATTGCCATAAAACAAGGTAAGATTTTAATTAATCGAGCCTTGTTTTTGTTTTTAGCATTGAAATTAAAATCAAAAGTAAGCCCGCAACTAGTAACGCACTTGCTCCAAAAATACTTTCATAATACCCAAAAATAAATCCTTTATTACAGTAAAAAGCCATTCCCTGCATAAACAACAATAATTCTGTAATTATATATCCACAGAAAAAATATTTCACTCCTTTTCTAAACAAAAAAGAATGCTGTGGAAGCAATTTATTCTGAATTAATACTCCGAGCAAAAAACCTGTAATAATACCAAGAGTTGTTAAGTGAATAAATCCAATTACCAGACTTCTGATTTGATGAGAAACCACAGTAATACTTGGAATTAGCACTAGTAATTGTATGATTACTTTAAAAATTAAAGAACACAGTGCTAAACCATAAACCGATTTCGATAATGTGTCTAAACTTCTTTTGAAGAAATCAATTTGAGGCTTCAGCATTTGATAACCAAAAGCAAATGCTACCAATTGAAAAACAACTCCAAAAAGATTAATCCATTTTAAAAAGATGTTCTCGCAGTACCAGCTTATTGGAAATGCAACGGTCAAAAACGTAGCAGCAACAAGAAAGATTTTGAATATTCTAAATTTATTTTGATCAATTTTATTTTTAAATTGTTTTACAAACAAAGCTAAAACCGCAAATAAAAACCAACCATTAAATTGAAAATGAAGAAAAAACTGAATCGCTATTTGATAAAAAGCACTTTGTTTTCCGAGTATTTTTATTGCCGGACCCAGGCACCACACTCCAAACGTAGAAAAAACCATAAACAAAATAGCTGCTTTCAAAAGTATCTTTTCGCTTGATTTTTCATTTTTGCAATCCCTCCAAACCAACCAACAAAAAACATAACTTAATAGAATATGCAGTGTCGAAAATAAGATCGAGAATAAAGCATATCCCTGAATTGGAAAAGAAATCATCATGCCTACAACTGACAATTGGGTACTCCAGAATAATTGATTGTACACTGGCTTCGTGCATTTTTCTTTAGAAATAAAAAAATAAACAACCAGGCTATAAATCATTAAATATGCCCAACCCAGCATTGCGACATGAGAATGTGCATGAAGCAAATAGATATAATTTATTCCCTCTAATGAAAACAAATAATTAAAGCGCATTACTAATCCCATAATTGCAGCAATCAGGAAATTAAAAAAACAACAAATTATCCAGCTTCTTAATGAATTCATTTTAGATATACTTTTCATTCTTTCCAATAAAAATGCGCCAATAATCCATTTTTTCGCTTGATTAATTGGCGCATGTTTGTTTTATATTTTAATATTTAAGAAAACTCTTTTTCAAGAACCGCAGCTTTAGGAAAGAGAATATTATTTTCTAAATGAATGTGTTTCTGCAAATCTTCTTCAAATTCTTTGAGCATCGCAAATGTTACTTTGTAAGTTGTACAGCCATCACTTGGCGCGGTATAGTTGTTTGTTAAACTTGCAATCTCTCTAAAACGTTCACCTTCGTTATCGTGTTCCTGCATCATCATAGCGATTGGATTATTTACAGTTCCAAATGAAGGTTGAGACAAAATCCCCCCGGATTCTTTAGTTTTTACCATTCGTTTGATAAAAGGAAACAACATCAATTCCTCTTTTTTCATATGTTGAGATAATTCTCCGGCACATTCAGTAAACAACTCGTTTATTCTAAACAATTCAGGATGACTTGCACCGTGTACTTTACAAAGTTTATCTAAAAATTGCACCAAAACAGTCGTTTTGTCTTCAACATAACGATGATGTGTTTTTTCGATATAATCGACCAATAAATCCAAAGGCCACGAATTAAAATCTATTGCATTATTATCTTCAGACTGTAAAACATTATATACATTCTCTAACAATACATCTGAATTGATATCTTGTTTTTCGCAAACTTCATTTAACGTTCTATTTCCTTTACAACAAAAATCGATTTGATATTTTGTAAATATTGCTGCGGTTCTAAAGTCCTGTGCCACAAATGAGCCAACTGTTCTATTCTTTAAATTTTCCATTTCTATATAATTTTTATTTGATTTTAAATAAAAGATAAAATTATCTTTTATTAAATTATAAAAAAACTCTAACACTAAATATCGTATTAGAGTTTGTATATTATTCTACTATTAAAACACCTTTCATCATAGCAACATGTCCTGGAAATGTGCATAAAAAGTTATATGTTCCTTTTTTATCTACCGTAAATTCAATTGTATCCTCTTCTCCACCTCCTAATAATTTAGTATGAGCGATAATTGAAGCTTTTTCAGAAGCAGGTATATAATCAGTGTCTTTGGCAGTAATTGCTTTAGCAGCAAACGCAGCTTCATCTGTTCCTTCTTGCAAAATAACCAGATTGTGCCCCATTGCCTCTTTTGGTATTTTACCAACATGCTTTAAAGTTAAAGTAATTGGTTTACCGGCAGTTGCTCTTAATTCTTTTACATTAAACTGCATTTGATCGTTTCCTTCAATAACTAAAACATTGTTTGTGGCTTCAGACACTTGTCCTTCGCCTGTCGTAGTTTCATTTACTTCTGTTGGCTCCGTAGTTTTATCTGCTTCTTTTTTTCCACATGAAGTTAATGCTAAAAATCCCATTAGCATTAAAACCGAAATTCTGGACATTTTATTCATTATAAAGTATTTAAATTAAAAATATTATTCGTTTTGATTTCTTATTTTTAAATAAAAATCACCTGCTTTCACGCCTGATGCTAATTCTTCCAGAGTAGTATTTGTGAGCATTGCCAAAAGTAGTTCTCTGATCTTTTTAAAATCATTATGTACAGGACAAGGATGCATTTCTGAGCATTCTTTCAATCCAATACCGCAACCTTTATAAATATTATCTCCGTCTATGGCATCAACTATCTGAATGAGCTTAATAGATTTAACTGCCTCGTTCGAAACTTCAAATCCTCCACCAACTCCTTTAGAAGATGCTATAATACCATTTTTGGTTAGAATTTGCATAATTTTAGCAGTAAATGGTTCGGGAGAATCAATTTCTTTAGCAACATCTTTTATTCCAACCCTAATTCCTTTTGAAGATTTGGTTGCAATAAATATAGAAGCTCTTATACCATATTCGCAGGCTTTTGAAAACATAGATTGATGAGATTAAATTCTTAACAAATGTACGCAAACTTTATTAAAAGACAAATTTATCTTTAATATGTTTTCGAAAGAAAATTCGCTTATTTATAACCAAAATAATTTAAACAAAACCAAGCACATATTAACAATCATCTGAATTAAAAACCAATTTTAGTTTTATCTTTGATACTTATCAATTTTCTAACTCATAAATAATGGCTTTAAGCACCTCAAAAGATCTAAAACTAGCCGTTCTAATTGATGCCGATAACGTACCGTATAGTAACGTAAAAGGTATGATGGAAGAAATAACAAAATTTGGAACGCCAACTACAAAACGTATTTATGCTGATTGGACTAAGCCAAATTCTAATGGATGGAAAGCCGTTTTACTAGAACATGCCATTACTCCTATTCAACAATATAGCTACACAGTAGGAAAAAATTCTTCAGATTCTGCGTTGATTATTGATGCTATGGATTTACTGTATTCCGGAAAACTTGACGGATTTTGTATTGTTTCCAGCGACAGCGATTTTACGCGTTTGGCAATTAGATTAAGAGAGTCCGGCATGAAAGTAATTGGTATTGGAGAAAAGAAAACTCCAAACTCTTTTATTGTTGCCTGCGATCGATTTATATATATTGAAGTTTTGGACGGTGCAATTCAGAAGAAAAAACCTAAAACTACAACCACAACCGATGCTAAAAAACCAGTCGAAAAACCTGCTGAGAAAGCATTACATAAAATCGACAAACAAACTATTGAGCTTATCGAAGCCACAATTGAAGATATTGAAGATGATGATGGCTGGGCATTTTTAGGAGATGTTGGAAATCTAATCGTGAAGAAAAAACCTGAATTTGACCCCAGAAATTATGGTTTTTCTAAACTTACACCCATGCTTAAATCGTTGACCGATATTCTTGAAATCGACGAAAGAGAATCAGACAAAAAAGGCATCAAACATGTTTATGTTCGCCTACGATTCAATTAATTGTTAAACTATTATCCCTTAAATTTTTGAAAACATGAGAAAAAAATTCTTTATCTATGGATTCTTATTGTTTCTAATTGTTGCTACAATTTATTATTATTCTGATCGTGGTTTTTTACTCGTTATTATTATTCCGATACTATTAATCATCGGAGTTTATAATACGATTCAAGAAAAACACGCCATTTTAAGAAACTTTCCCGTTTTAGGTTATTTTAGATATTTATTTGAAATGATTGCGCCAGAAATTCAGCAATATTTTATTGAAAGATCTACCGACGGAAAACCTTTCTCAAGAAATCAACGTTCTTTAGTATATCAAAGAGCAAAAAACATTGACTCGAGTACGCCTTTTGGAACACAACAAAACCTAAATCACGATAGCTACGAAGGAATTAAACATTCTATTTTTCCTGCTAAAGTTAACGAAGAATTACCTCGTGTTTTGGTTGGTGGAAAAGATTGCAAACAACCTTATTCAGCTTCTTTGTTTAATGTCTCAGCAATGAGTTTTGGATCGTTAAGCGAAAATGCCGTTCGAGCTATCAATATTGGTGCTAAAAAAGGAAATTTCTACCAAAATACCGGAGAAGGTGGCTTAACCGAATTTCATCTTGCCGGCGGTGGAGATATTACCTGGCAAATTGGTACAGGATATTTTGGATGCCGTGATGCCGAAGGAAATTTCAGCCCTGAAAATTTTGCAGAAAAAGCAAATCTTCCAAATGTTAAAATGATCGAAATTAAACTTTCACAAGGTGCAAAACCAGGGCACGGAGGTGTACTTCCGGCTGCTAAAAATACAGAGCAAATTGCCAAAATCAGAGGTGTTCAACCGCACACCATGATTCTTTCGCCTCCTGGCCATCATGCATTTTCAGATGTCAAAGGACTTATACAATTTGTTGCGCAATTGCGTCAATTATCAAATGGAAAACCAATTGGATTTAAACTTTGTATTGGAAACACTAAGGAGTTTGAAGAAATTTGTCACGAAATGATTGCCGAAGATATTTATCCGGATTTCATCACTATTGATGGTGCTGAGGGAGGGACCGGAGCAGCTCCGCTAGAGTTTGCAGATGGAGTTGGAATGCCTTTTGAACCTGCTTTAATCTTTGTAAACAAAACCTTAATAGGACTAAATATTCGAGACAAAATACGAATTATTGGTAGCGGAAAAATCATTTCTGGATACTCCATTTTACATGCTGTAGCTCTTGGAGCAGATATGTGTAATAGCGCCAGAGGTTTTATGTTTTCTTTAGGCTGTATTCAGGCATTACGCTGTCATAATAACGAATGCCCAACAGGAGTTGCAACACAAAACAAAATGCTAATGAAAGGTTTGGTTGTAACCGACAAATCAGATCGTGTTTATCATTTTCACAAAAACACTTTGCATTCTGCCAATGAACTTTTAGCAGCAGCAGGCAAGAAAAACTTTGCCGATGTTGATATTAATATTTTCATGCGCGGTGATGAATTTGCTCATTTATCAGATCTTTATTTTCCTGATAATCTTACAAGCGTTACAAAACATTAAAACTAAAAAAGGCTTTTTTGAACTATTCAAAAAAGCCTTTTTTTTTTATACTATAATTAGATTTATTCTTTCATCAATTCAGGTAATTCTTCTTTATCAATCGTCCTTTTCTCTAGAACTGTATTGCCATTAGCCAAAAAATAAGCATTAAAACGTACTCCCTCTTCTATTAACTCTTTAAGATTATGATCTTTATTTATCATCGTTTTCAATAATCTAGGAAAATCCTTCTGAGCTTCTAATTTATTCTGTTCGTTTTGCTCCAGATTCGTCTCAAATCTTAATTCAATTTTATTATCATTTATGTAACCTCTGGCAGTAGTAAGCGTAACATTTTCACTTTTAAAGTTTTTAGCAGCAGCATTATAAGAAACAACATATTCCTGAAGTTTTTGCTTGGTATTTTTACAACTTACCAACATTAATATCATAATAACTGCTAACGAAATTTTGGTGATTTTTTTCATTCTGTCTTTTAATTTAAAATTTTAATTACTCTCTTCCTGTTTCAGAT
>Ga0302173_10000118_pt1 | contig 40428 bp, 24 predicted proteins | sample I_Fen_N3_1_FD_198785 | JGI IMG/M metagenome (GOLD analysis project Ga0302173, IMG submission 198785) | Peat permafrost microbial communities from Stordalen Mire near Abisko, Sweden - I_Fen_N3_1 | ecosystem: Environmental > Terrestrial > Soil > Wetlands > Permafrost | place: Sweden: Abisko... | reverse complement strand
TTCTTAAGCACAAGTCCAGCAGCACATGTTTTTGAGGACAGTTCAAGCAAAACTAGAGAACCTAAAAACATGGAAGTAAGACTTGATGAAAATGTTAAATCAAAAAAAGATACTGAAAATTTAGGAATATGCCCTGGAGATTTTATATTTATAGATCCTAAAACCACTATTACTGAAAGTGGCTTTGTAAAATCACGATTTATAGATGATAAAGGTAGTGTAGCTTGTCTTTTAGGATTATTAGAATTATTCAGGAGAGAAGATATAGTTCCCAATTTTACAACTAAAATACTAATTTCAACTTACGAAGAAGTTGGCCATGGTGCCTCATATATCCCAAGTGATATAACTGAAATGATTTCTGTTGATATGGGATGTATTGGGGATGATTTAAGTTGTACTGAATATGATGTTTCAATGTGTATCTCTAATAATATTCAAAATAATATTTATTATATTATGAATAAAAAAGTAGCTTAAGTTATTATAGTATAATAAATTATAGTTTATACTATAATTTATTTAGTGTAAGCAAAATATAGTTATAGTATAATAGTATTATAAGAAAAATATGCAAAATAATTAATACGAAATAGGGAGAAGTAATGAGAAGGTTAAAATCAATTAAAGGGAAAAAAGGATATGAATTCTTTTATTTAATAGGAAACCGACCAATTAATGATGAGATGAAATATCACATATGTATTTTTGAGAGAAGTAAATATGAGATTCATCCATTTAGTAGATATTTCGCAGATAAGATGGGAATCTTTAGTCTAAAGAATAAGGCTCTAAACACTATAATACATTTTCATTTAACTTACATAATAAGATTTCTAAATTTTATATTTAATGATAGCAAGACTCCAATAGATAATATAGAGGATTTGACTTTAGATATGGTTGAGGAATTTTTAGATAACTATGCACAAGGAACATTGCCTTGTGATAAAAATGGTCAATGGAAAGCTAAAGATTCAGTCAACCGAGCGACTTATGCAATCAGTCATTTCGTCTATTGGATATGGTGGAAGAAAGAACCTAATACATATAAAAAGATGTTCAAAATGAGGTACTTAAAAGAAAATAATTTTGAATTCGAAACAGAAGTAAAACGAGGAAAGGATGGTTATACATCAAGACAAATAAAAGTATTATCTGATTTAGTTATACCGAATATGTCATCAAAAATACGAACAAGAGAAAAGGTGGTTAGTTTAGGTTCATATGGGGTGGCGAAATTAATAGAAATATCACAAGCAAAAGACCCTATGTTAACCTTTGGTATAGTATTAGGGGCTTATGCAGGATTAAGACTTGGTGATATAGTACAGATGCACGAAGGAAGAATTAAAGGTTTAGATAAAGATAAAGATTTTGGAGCATATTTTGATTTGACTTATGACGCAATATTACGTAGTGATAACAAAATGACTGGTAATATAAAAACTAAAAGAGAAGTTCCAGTATATGAAGGCTGTACAAGAGTTATATATATGTATTATCAAAGACATATTGAATACTTAAAATATAAAAAATTATATACAAATATGTATGGAGCATTGTTCATAGACGAAAGAGGTCATTCTATGACAGGGAAAACTTATAGTAGAAGGTTTGATGCATTGGAAAAATTATTGGACAAGGTGGTCAAACAGGAAGCTATGTTAGGAAACAAAAAAGCTATTAAAGAAGAGCAAATCTTATCTCATGCTAAAGTAACTCCACACTCATTGAGATACTATTTTAAACAACTAATAGAAACTATAGAAAATGGTAATGAACGTAAAATTCAATATTACATGGCACATAAAAGTATAGGAACTCAGCACAACTATGGGGTAGCACAAGCAACTCCAGAAGCTATAAGAAGATGTCAAAATGAACTTTATATGCACATTAAACAAAGTTAAGAAAGGAAATTACTTATAACATACTAAAGTCTACTAATATTGATAGAAAGGGATAAGATGCAAGATTTAAATAGTGATTATATAACAGTAAAACAATATGTTGAATATTTAAAGAAAAATTCTATAAATAATACTACGATATCTAAGGCTAATTATAGATTAAAAGAAGCATTAATGGTTAATGAATTTGATGATAATGTTATTGAAATAAATGGTGTGAAATATATAAAAAAAGATTATTTTGAAGATTCAATTGAATTGTATAAAAAAAGTATAGGAATAAACATTGCAACAAAAAAAATAATTGAATATTGGGGTGAAGAAATTAATTCTTTTAGGAATATTAGTAGGATCATTGAAAAAAAATGTAATGCATATTTAATTACATTAATTAATAGGAGAAATTATTATATATCTAAAGATAACTTTGACCTAATTTTAAAAGGAATAGATGAAATAAAAATAAAGAAATGTATAACAAGAAGCCGATTTTCCAATATAATAAATAATACATTTGCGGGGATTGAATATGTTGGATTACCTAAATACGGGGTTATTGATTTTTTAAGAGAAAATAAACTTGAATTCGTGGACAATTATTTTATAGGGAATTTTTATCCTAACAATGAATATTTATATCCAAAAGATACAGTAGATAAGGTTATGGAACATTTAAATGACTACATAAAAACGAAGAAAGTTAAATTGTTAAATATTAAATTTAAGGAATATTTGGCACTAAATAAGAATGATTTTGAAAATAAATATAAAGTATTAGAAAAAGGGGACTTTTTAAGCTTGAAAGAACCTTATAATAATACAAAGCACTATAGCACTATATATTCTATTTTTAAAGATACAAATATAAAAGTTATATGGATACATAAAGGTGAAACTTATATTTCAAAGAAAGAATTTAAGGAATATATGTTTTTTAGAAATGGATATGTTGTAGCTAAACTTTATTTTAATAATTTAGGAATTAAATTTTATGCAAAAATAGCACGAAATAAAGGAATAGAAATAATGAAGTATAAACAACATTCATATATAAAAAAGGTGGATATAGATAGATATATAAAAAAGGTGGATATAGATAGATACATAAATGTAAGTGAGTATAAATCTGAATTTAACGGATCTAACAGTTTATATGATAGGGTTAGGTTTAAAATAGAATATTATCCAAATAAAAATGAAAATAAATATCCAAAACTTAAAGAATATATTATGGATTTTACTAAGCATACTAACAAAAGTGTTAATACTATGCAGTATGCACATCCAATATATCGTATATATAACATTCTTTTAGATAATATGACAAAAGACTTAGAGTCTAAGAATGAAGCAGAAAATAACAGACTGTTTAGTAAGGTCATAAGAATAGTTTATCAAAGTCAAAATCGCAGAAAAATGTTAATTCAATTTATTAATTATTTAATATATAATAGATACTTTAAATTAAACAAGATAATAGATGTTAAGGAAAAAGGTAATAAAGAAGCCTATACAAAAGAGCAATTTATAACATTATTATCTAAATTACTTGAAATAGTTGATGATGAGAATAATCTGAAGAAAATATATAGAAATTGGAATATATCATCTGCTGTGTCATATGTATTTATGCATTATTGTTTAGCTTGGAGAAAAATGGATTTAGTTTCTCAATTACCTATGCCTAATTTAAATCTTATTTCTACTGATATTACTGATGGAGAATCATTTATAAGATGGCTTGAAAATGGTAATAAAATTACGTACGAAATGGCTAAGGATATATGTAAATCTTTAGAAGAAGAAACTGAAAGATTAAGAAAAAAAGCTCATAAAAATAACGTAAAATTAAGTTGTATTATATCAGATGCTCTTATGAATGAGGTAGCTATATTACTTTGCATAAATGAAGCTAATAGACAAATTCATAGCTATAAATATAAGCGTACTAGATATAAAGATAGATGTTTTAATGAAGGTTACATTAGACACAAAAATATACAAATGTTATTTAAAGAAAATTTTGATATTGATGTTGAGAAAATTTTAGATGGTATTTTTGATAATATAAGAATGAATAAAGGATTCTTAACATTAGTTAAAGAAAAAGCAGAAGAATTAAATTTATTTGCATATCATTATGCAGAGGTTTTAAGAGGACATAAGCCAAAAGCAGGCGCATTATCTGAAACAACTAAAATATATTTAGATAAAGATGTAGCTAGGGCATCAGTCATAGCTTTTGCTACAGGAACAATGGGAAGTGTAGCATATACTCTGCTACAATTAGTAGATAAAGGTTTTGAAGATAAATCTGATATAGAACGAATTGAAGCTATCCAAAATTTAAATATGACACCATATACAATAGAAATTAGCCTTAAAGTTATGAGTAATAAAATAGCAGCAATAAAAAACGAAATACAAAAATTTTTTAAACAAGGTGGATATAAAAAAAGCTTTTTACAAGAATTATTGTATGGAGAGAATTCATACGGCATTGAAGAAAAAACAAAATGTCTTATAAAAATAATTAAAAAAGAAGAGCTGGGAATAACTAGAATTAAATCAATGAATTATAGTGATGAAAAGGCTCCTAATAAATGGTGCCCATTTAATAGGAGAAGTTGCATAGGCTGTGAGTATATGATTGCTTTAAGATATTTTATATATGAGTTTGAGAAAAAGTTTAATCAAGTATTGGATGATTTAGAAGATGCTATAAGCCCATTAGATAAAGAGATAGCTATAGAAAGTATAAATGAATTATATATACCAGTACTTAACGATTTAGGGATTATATTAGGCTCAGAAGAAGTTTATAAGGTAATTAACACAAAAAGATATAAAAAGTTAACAGAAACTATTTAGGAGAATTAGATGAGCAGTATAATAATTACACAACTTGATGATTTAGATATTATTGTAGAAGAAAGAGTGGAATTTGATAACTCAAAGAAACAAGATTATTTAAATTTATTTAAGAATAAAATTAAAGCCGGAATAATAAAGAAAAATTCTAATTTCTATGATAAAAATTGGCAAGTAGTGGTTGGTGGTGTTGAACACTCTATTATTTTTCCAACTGAAATTGAATTAAAAAAACTAAGTAAATTATTTGAGAAAAATATTTCGGAATTTGAATTAGCATACAGAAGTTTTATATTATTTAATTTAAACCAGTCAACAACTGTAATTAACTTTAATTTTAATATGAAAACAATAGCTGTAGACTTCGAAAATGCAAAACTTAGACAGGACACTAAGGCAAAATTTAGAAACTTTGTTAAACACGTAAAAATATCTGAAAAAGGTTTTGATATATTAAAAAAATTATTAGATAGTGATGAAGATAAAGAATATGGAGAAAGGGTTTTGCCAGAATTTGAAGATATATTTAAAATGTCTGATATCATAAATGATATAGTCGAAAATAGAAAATTATTAAATTATAAGGATTATTTATTGGTTATAATGTGGTGGAAAATCTGTAGTATCCTACCTTTAAGACCAAGTGAATTCTTAAGAACTAAATTTAACTGTATTTATAAGAAAAAAGGTAAATTTTATTTACAAGTAAGAAGGAGTAAAGGTAAAGTTGGATATATAATAAAAAATATATCTGACGTTGATGAATACTACTATGAGGATACAGTTAACATAGATGAAAGCTTATTTAATTTAATAGTTAAATATCAAGATATATTAACCAATGAATTTAGCTATAAAGAAAATAAAGAGTTGTTTCCATTTATAATTATAAAAAATGTTGGACAGCGTAAATATACTAGTTTAAGTAGAAGAAAAATAAATCAAAATACAATAACAAGTACTGATTTAAAAAAAATTGTGGACAAGTTTTATAAGGACGTAGTTGAAAATAAATATAGATTTAAAATAATATCTAAATATATAAAAAAAGAAAAAGATATAGGATACATCGAAAAAACTTTACCTTATGATCTAAGACACATAGCTATAATAAACCTGATTTTGATGGGAATAGATGTATTAGAAGTGATGTATCTTGCAGGACATAGAGAAATTAATACTGCATATAGTTACTATAATCATGTAAAAGAATTTTCAAGGGGGTTTGCTTTGGGATATGCTAAAGCGATAAAAAGCCGAGAAGACCTAAAAGGAAATATAAAAGAAATTGATGATGCACAAAAAATAATAGATGAAAATAATAGAAAAGAAGAAGCTAATTATATTTTTAATATTATAAATGATAGAAAGATTGATCCTAAAAAAATAGATGGTGGATATTGTCACTATAGTTCTATAGATACAGATAAATCATTTTGTTTTTTATACGAAAGAAATCATGCTTTATGTCAATACTTTGTAAGAGAAAATAAAAAAACATTAGAAGACGAAATTAAGAAAATAGAAACAGAATTAGATACGGATGTAAAATTATTAAAGGATTTAATTAATGATATGAATGGTATATCTAAATTCAATGAATTATATCAAACTACTTCATATCGAATATCAAAAAGAATTCAAGAACTCGCAGTTTTAAATAGAAAGATATTAGAGGATGGAGAGTAAATATGGCAAGACCACGAAAATTATCAGATGATGAATTACTTAAAATTATAGAAAAATATATAATTGAAAAACCATATATAGTAAGTTTAAGGTATACTGATTTAGCTAAATATAGTCAAGAAGAGCTTGTGATTGAAAATATAACCTATCAAGATTTTAGTCGAAATAAAAAGATACAGCAAGTCGTTGATCTATATAAGAAACAAAAAGACATGACTACATATATAAAGATAAATAGTGATAAATTAGAAAAACTCGATTTTAATGTAGAAAATATAGTAGAAAAATATAAAAATGATCCAAAGCAATTAAAAGTAATTTTAAAAGTGTTTAAAGAAGGCTACAATAAAGCCTTTGATATACTTATAGAATATAATGATAGTGATAAAAAGAATAGAAATATAATCACGGAACAGGAAAAAGCTATAAAAGAATTAAAAGAAAAAAACAAAGAATTGAGGGATAAATTAAATCAAACAATAGAAACTCGTAAGGAAAATAAACATACAGAAAGATTTAAATGGATGTATTTATTACTAAAAGATATGATCAATCAAAAGAATTGCAGTATAGAAACTGAAGAAAATATAATTGATATACTTAAGAATTTTGGATACTCAAAAGATGATATTGTGAATATAGATGAGATACTAAATGATGAATTTAAAAATAAACAAGCAGAAATTTTTATTGAAGAGAGTGATAATAATATAATATTATCAGAAAAAGATTGTGATAAAAAAGTTATTTCAATAAATAATAATAAACTAAAATTACCTGATTTTCGAAAACAAAACAAGTAAAAAATTATTTTGATAATACTATTTAGATAAATAATAAGAAAAAGCGGTATATTTACCTGCATGAAATCAATATGTGTAAAAAGATACAGTTTGGTAGTAAAACAGGCAATAGTGACGTAATAATAAAAGGAACTAAATATAAAAAGGTAGAGCAATTTATAAATTGTTCTACCTTTATTTTTCAGGAGAATTTGTAGAGAATAAATCATTTATTGACATATCTAATGCTTCGGCAATAGCTTTAACTTCAAAATCATAGACTTCTCTGGAATTAGTTTCGATACGAGATAACATAGGTCGATCTATATTTATACCTGTTAATTGTATTTTTGCTGTAAGTTCATCTTGTGTTAAGTTTTTTCTTTTTCTTAAAACTCTTATTGTTTTGCCTATAATATTTCTACGCATAACCATCAATCAATCCATTCACAATTAATATGTATTAATTGTAATAAAATGAACAAAATATAATGTGTGGTAACCACACATTATAAAAAAATTTTTAGCGTTGATTAAATGCAAGAATATATTCTAATTGTAAAATATACATGTTTATAGAAAGAAACGGCTAAAAATCTATATAATCATTTAGAATTGCTAGGAAGCAATAAGCAATTCTATAGATACTCAATGTAAAACATAAATATGTATGGGAAGTTTTTAATTTACAGTAGAAGATGCTGTGAGTGATAGATAAAGATACTATTGAATGATTATATTTTGTGGTTTACATCAGAGGAAGCTTTAAGTCATTATTTTCAAATATTAAACCTATTAAGTAAAAATATGCAAATAGTGTATAGAATATTTATTAATGATCGTATAAATGGTATAAAAGAAGAAATTGCAGGTGTACATCATTTTTTCAACCACAAGAAAACCCACCAATAGATGTTAACGAAAAAGTATATAAACGTTCAGCCAATTATTGCTAATATTTTGACTATATCATAGGAGTACTAACGTGAATATTACAAAATATAAAACATTATAAGGAGTAGTAGAGTATGTTACAAGTAATAGCAAAAGAATTTGAAAAATTAAAAGATTTAGTTAAGTATATCAATAAAGTTAGTATATACTATGAATATTTAAAGGATTATCAGATACTAAAGGAAAATGATAAATATAATCTTGTATTGAATTTTGATGTTCCAGAAGTTGGTGACTTCTTAGAATTAACAACATTAAAGGATGCAGGAAACGATGATCACTTCTTATATGATAGTTGCTACGACATAGAACTAGAGGATAGAAGCAGAAATATACGTTCATGTGTATGTTTTAGTAAATTAGGTGGCAAGAAATTTGAAATACGAGCTGATTTTGGAAATCAAATATATTATATTTTAATAGAAATTATTTATGATGACTTAAAGGATAATTTTGTTATTGAATTAATAAACTTTAAGTTTGAACCTCATTATTATTGTGGGTGGAATACATATGTAGAAAAGGCTCTACTTGTAAAGATAATTGATCATGAAGTTATATATAATCATTTGCTTAAACTAATATTAAATAGAGGATATCTAATTGATGTTTTTAGTTTAAATGAATTAAAAAAAGATTTGAATAATATTTGTAAGTGTTTAAATATAAACAAATTTAATTAGAAAGTTATTAACTTAATATATTAATTTGGAAAACAATAAGCCTGCTAGTGAACTTGATAAAATTATTAATATGAACCTTAGTGGTATGGCTAAAACAAAGTTAATTCTAACTTCAATAAAAAATGTGTTTATATGTATTTCTCTTTGCTTAAATAATATTTGTTTTATTTGTTGTTTTAATTTCATAATGATTTTCCTTTTTAACATAAAGTTATTTAAATGCAACGAAAAAGAACGCCCATCTTCAAAATAGAGTCCTTAAACTGTTACCAAATATAATTTTTATTAATCTAATATCCTTAAAACAAAAAAGTTCTAGGATTTGCTTAGTAACTAGTAATTACTAAGCTTTTCTTAATAAATATAATATCACAATTTTTTTAAAATAAATACTTTATTAAAACGTGTGGTATTTTTTATATTTAAAATCCTACGAAAATCTACTAACTGATACATATCTATTGCATCAAGTTATAAATTGCACTAAATTCTTGTTTGGTGAAATTGAATATTTTATATTAACTATATGAGAGCAAAAAATATTATTATTACTTTGTATTCATATTTTATTAAAGATTATTATGTAAAAATAAAGTAATTTTGTAAAATATCAATTATAATAGGGGTAGGGTGTTCAGAAATAAATACTCTACTTTTTTTAGTTTTAGATAAATTTTAAAAAATAAATTTCTAATTATGTCTATAATGTGTAGTTTAATATAAATAGTCAATGCGTATGAACTATATATAAAATATTTTATATTGAAAGTAGGAGTAGGAATATGAAACGATACCTGGTAATAAAAACAGAATTTGATACACGAGCTAATATTTTAAATAAACCAATTGGAGAAAATTGGATGCCTGAAATAAAGGAACATTGGAATAAAATGAAAAATAAAATAATTGAAGAACTAAAGTTACAATTTGGATTAAATAATTTTGATGAGAAAGCTAAAAATTTTAAGGATATTGGATATAAACCCATGTCATTTATGTCATTTCACAATAAATTTTTTGAACAAGCTAGAAATTCATTTATTATTGGAGCATATTATGCTGCTTTGACTGCAACATGTGCATTGGGGGAAAGAATTCTTAACCATTTAATACTTACTTTAAGAGATGATTACAAATCAACACCTGAATATAGAAACGTATATAGAAAAAATTCATTTGATAATTGGGATGTAGTTATTGGTACGCTTGAATCATGGAATGTATTATTAGCACCAACAGTTGAAGCTTTTAATAATTTAAAAAATATAAGAAATAGATCAATTCATTTTAATCCAGAGATCGATGAGAATGATCGAGAATTAGCTCTTGAAGCGATTAGATGCTTAGTAGATATTATTGAATTACAATTTGGGACTATAGGAGATCAACCTTGGTATATACCAGAAATTCCAGGAGGATTCAGATATATAAAGAAAGAATTTGAAAATGAACCTTTTGTTAAAAAAATTCTTATTCCAAATTGTGAATATGTAGGGCATCTTTGTATAGTTAAACATGATGGGAGTCAATTTGTTATTGATGATAATCATGAATATGACGATAGAGAGTTAACGGATGAAGAATTTAAGACATTATTATTTAATAAAGAATAACTTATCAATTATTCATATACAAGTTAAGCTAATACTACGAAGCTGGGATTAGGGATGGTAAATAAAACTTGTTCGTTGAAAATTGATAAGTATGGTATTTTGAAAATATGTTGAATTGAAAGATAAATTATATTTTATCGAGCTGTTTATAAATTTTAAAGAAAACTTATAAACAATAATAAAATAAATGTTATAAGGTGCTGGAGTATCCGGTGATTAAATACTAGAGTGGTTACCAAAGTTTTCATATATATTTTGATATTACTTGTGAGTAATTTCATTTTGGATAGATAATAAATGTTTCGCAGTACAAAATATTTATTTCATCTTAAAAAGAATGAGGATATATAAACTAATATGTTAATCAATATTAACGATTTAATCTGGTTAGAGTGTACTGTAAATACTCATGTATTTAAAATTATTAGAGAGGAGTATTGAATATATAATGTGTTCGAATAAAAAAATGGAACTGAACGAAGCTTTTGATATCGTATTAAATACTGAAAAATTAGATAATGCACATAACTGCATTCGAGATAACAAAGCAGAAGCAAGTCATGTTTTGATTGAAAGATTAAAATATGCAATAAGCAATGTTGAGAATCAGCAAGAAAACATAGTGAATATAAATACTAAGAACCTTTTATTTTTACTTGCAGAATTAGAAGTAAAAGATGCATTTCCTTACTTAATTAAAGTTCTCGAATTTAAGGATGAAAACATATTTTTTGGGATTAAAAATATATCACTTGAATTTTTTGTGTATCTTTTTTCAAAAGTTGTTTCTGATGAAGAAGATATTATAACACTTAAAGAATATATAACAAATCAAAATATATCATCTGTAAATAAGTTAGTAGCCTATGGTGCAATTAATAATTTTTATCAAACTAATGATAATAATCAAGATTTAGAATCTTTTTATAAGAATATAATTTGTAAATTCACAGATAATAATTTTGATTATTTTGAATATCATGGATTATTGGTGAGAGTTGTGGTTAGTAGTATAGATAAGAATTTCATTAATACATTAAAAGATATCAAAATATTGTTAATTAAGTTGATAATAAAATCTGAAAGAGGATATAAATTTAGCGGATTCAAAGATTATTTTAAATTCCTATATATGATTGACCCATTAATTGCTGGTAAAATCCACGATGTAGAAAAGTATATTACAAATTTGAAATATTGTACTGACAAAGAAATTTTTCAATATGATGAATTAATTGATATTGGAGAGTTTCTCTTCTCTAAAGTGGTGGAGTCAGTAAAAGCAGCTAATTTTGAAATTATAAAGATAGCAATAAAACAACTAAATTATTATCCCTTGAATGAAAGAACGATACCTTGTACTGATGAACAATATTATAAGGAGATTTGTGATTATTTAAATATAGTCAAAATACCAAAGAATGATTACAATCATGCTAAAGAATTGTTTTACGATATTTTTAGAACAGGATATCCAAGTTTAAAACAGAGTATTCAAGAGTTAATTGAAGAAACAAATAAGCAGAAAAAAGAAATAGAAGTGGAATCAAATGAAATTATAGCTGAATCTAATAGAGATCATTCTGTACAAAAGAATATAAAAGAAAACATATCAAGAATTGTTGGAAATCATTTTAGAGAAAAAGAACTTTATGCGCTTTATAAAAATGACAATTCTAATGAATCAGGATTGCTAGTTTTTTATCGTAGCGAGATAGAAAGATTTTTTAGTTCGTTCTGTGAAGATATCGATAACGAAGAAAAAGTTGATGAAAAATTAAGGAAAATATCAATCAGATGTTCAAGTTCGAAGCTTAAATCTGAAGACAAAATAGAGGATAAGTTTGCACCATATAAAACAGCTATTGAACAATTCAATTTTCTAATTGATGAAACACCACGTCGTACATTATACAATATTTTTTATAAAGTAAAGTTTTTACCTTTTGCGGAAAAAATAAAATTAAAATATAAACAAACAATAAGTATAAAGAACAATGATGATTATAAACGTGTTAAAAATGAGATTGAAGCAGAAATGGAAAAACATCCGTTAAATCCTAGATTACTAAGTGATTGTTATAAAAATGATATTTCAAAATATTGTACGTTATTAGAAAATTACTCCTCAGAAATTATTTCTGATGTAAAAGAGAGTATTTCAAATTCTATATGTTTAAGCAAACGAAAATTGCTTATTGAGCATTGCCTTTTGCAAATAGAAAGCAGTAACTATGAATTAGCAATAAATCTATTACCAGTTCAGATAGAAGGGTTGTTTGCTGATTTGTTGGAATACTCAACGATTCAGGAGTGTATTGATGATATAAAGCAATATAGAACGATATTAAACCTTGAATTAGTACAAAAAATAGGATTTGGTATCGATAAGAATATAAATATATCATTTGATACTATAGCTTATTTTAAGTATTATTTTAATAGCATTGTAAGAAATACTGTGGCACATGGGAATTATGATTTATTAGTAAAAAACAGGAGAATAGATAAAAATGTTTGTGATGGGGATGGTAGCAAAGATATTAATAAAAGAATTATTATGCTTGAATTGCTATTTGATTTAAATTACCTTGTTTATATAATTTCAAAAATCAACGAGATTGATACGGCCAACAAGTATATAAATAATGTTTCTGAACACTATTTATCATTAACAAAAGAAGATGATATTAGCGAATTTTACGACTGTATACTTTCGGATCTGAAAGGAACGAGAGAACGACTTAACATAAGTGGATATAAATTAGGAATATTTGTAACGTATGAACCTATACAATTATTATATTGGATTTTTAACCCATATTATGAGGAATATTTAAATTTAGAAAGCCTTAGATTAATTCGTAGAATACTCTGTTCATTTGATTTTTGGGAGTATGTGAAAAATAAACTATCTAATAATCATAACTTTAAGAAAGAAAAGATTAATGCAGTTATTAATAAAATGTTTAAATTAGATATTGAAGATAAAGTTAAGAAACTACTCGGAGAAATTAATAATCAATTAAAAACTCAAGATTAACAATGTTAATTTATCATAATGAAGATATCAACAAATTTCAATTTGTAGAGTTTTCAATTGCTATTGATGCGGAGAACAAGCATTAATAGAATTCAAATTCCTATTATTCATATACTCATTAGGCTAATAATAAGAAGGAGAGATTAGGCATAGTAAATAAAAATTGTTCTTTAGAAGTTGAAAATATTAAGAGAGATGCATTTTCGAATGTCTATCGTCGAGGGTGCAATGAACATCTTGTTATTCACAATTTAATACAATCAGATTCTTTTATTAACGAGTTAGATTATGTTTTCATTGAAAACAATTAGATATTAGGAAATATTGTTTATAGTAAAATGCTCGCTAGATTTGAATGAAAGATGATTAATGAAATGATTGCTTTTGGACCAATAAGTGTTCATCCAGATTTTCAGAGAAAATGTATTGGAAAGAAAATGATAGAATATGCCTTGCATAAAGCGAAAAAATTAGGCTATAAGGCAGTGCTTATCACAGGAAATTAGCAACTTCAACACTTTGTGTTTCAGAAGTACCCCTGGGGGTCTTTGTGAAGGAAGAATGACTGAACTTGCTATAGTGTAAATTAAGAGGGTGTTTCAATTATGGTAGAAGGTGATATTTTGTATAAAGTTAGGTGACGTAGAGAGATTAACAAACCAATATTTGATAGAATTTTAAACGTAAAATTAATACTTAGAAAATATTATTAACTGATTTAAGGGGTTTTAAAACTAAATTGAAAGCAATGAAAAGATATAAAGATATATGACTACTAAAAACAAGTGATTTCAGTAAAGTTTTATAAATATCAGAACATATATAAAATATATTTAATTGGGGAGTATTCGATAACTTGGAGAAGGGGATAATCATTTGTAAATTAGGAATCAATCTGTTTTGAGATGAAAGAAAAATAGAAAGAATTTGTAAAATGGGGTGATAAGATGAATAGTATAGATAGGATCTTTAAAAAGAGATTAATAGTGAATTATTTACAAAAATTTAGTAGCCAGAATATTAATGATTTTGAGAGAAAATTTAAGATAATACAGAATTGGAAGAAAGCTTGTGAGATAGGAAATATTAGGAGCACTAAGGAAACATCAATACAAGGTAAGTTTCTTGACCAAATCTTTGGAGAGATACTAGGTTATGATACTTTAGTAGATGGGGTGGAGTATAATCAGATACAAGAATTTAATTCAGTACTCGATTCAAGTGAAGCGGATGGAGCTTTAGGTTTTTTTACAAAAGATAGTAAAGATGTAAGAGTAGTTATAGAATTAAAGGATGCAAACACTTCATTAGATAAAAAACAAAATAGAAGTAACCATTTAACACCAGTGGAGCAAGGTTTCAACTATGCAAATAAGAATGGTAGTAAATGTGGATGGGTGATAGTTTCTAATTTTATAGAAACTCGATTATATAAAAGCACAAGCTCTTTAGAATATGAAGTATTTGATTTAATGAAGATGGATAATAAGGATGAGTTTATTAGATTTTATTTCTTCTTATGTAGAGCTAATTTAATATGTAAGGCAGAAAAGTCATTTATAGATAATCTATTTATCGAAAATGAAGTTATTGGCATAAATATTTCAAATACATTTTATAGAAAATATAAAGAGATAAGAACTAATTTATATAGGAGCCTTAAAGACTATAATAGAGATAAGGATGATTTGATTTTATTTACTAAATCACAGAAGCTGATGGATAGATTTATATTTATTTGCTTTTGTGAGAAGTGTGGATTGTTACCTAAAAATATTTATAAGACACTATTAGATTCAGCACATAAAAGTTTTGAATTCTCTGAAATGAAAATTTGGTCTCAGCTAAAAGGTTTATTTGCATCAATAGACAAGGGTAATCCATCAATGCAGATTAACAGATATAATGGAGGATTATTTAAAGCAGATGAAGATTTAGATACTCTTATTGTAAAAGATAATGCATTAGAGAGTTTTGAAGAATTATCAAATTATGATTTTGGAAGTGATTTAAATGTTAATATACTTGGGCAAATATTCGAGCAAAGTATTTCTGATGTAGAACAAATAAAGGGAGAAATAAATGGGGTATTACCTGAAAGTAAGGGAAAACAGAAAGCTGATGGTATTTTCTATACTCCTTATTACGTAACAAGATATATAGTAAAGAAAACTGTAGGAAGATACCTAGATGATAAGAAAGAACAAATAAAACATGACATCTTTAAGAAAGGTTCATTTATAGCAGAAGTCATAAAGCCAAGTACTAATAAAAAGAATAATATTGAGTTAAAATATTGGGTCAATTTAGTAGATATAAAAGAAAGTGAAACAGAACAAGAGTATCTCTTTCGTAATGCGGTAATGGTACTTCATAGAGAATTTTGGATTCAGTACGAGGAAGTATTGAAGAATATAAAGATATTAGACCCAGCATGTGGAAGTGGAGCATTTTTAAATCAATGTTTTGATTATTTACATGAAGAAATGAATTATACATTAGAGATGAAGCAGTCATATAAGGAAGGCCAGCTTTCTTTATTTGATATTGATAAAGGTATTCTCCAAAACAACCTGTATGGGGTAGATATAAATGCTGAGTCAGTAGAAATTACAAAACTATCATTATGGTTGAAGACTGCGAAGAAGAATCAAACATTAGCTACGTTAGATGATAATATTAAGTGTGGAAACTCATTAATAGAAGATGAAGCAGTAGCAAGTGATCTAGCATTTGAATGGGAGATGGAATTTAAAGACGTAATTAAAAATGGAGGTTTTGACATAATAGTAGGTAATCCACCATATGGAGCAACCTTAAAACAAGATGAGAAAGATTATATAGCAAGTAAGTATCAGACAACAGAAGGAGGTTTTGATACCTACAGAACATTCTTTGAGTTAGGCTTTAATCTATTAAAAGAAGATGGTTATTTAGGGTATATTACTCCAAATACATACTTTGTACTAGAGAAAGAGGCAGTAAAACTACGACATTATTTATTTGATAATTTCACTTTATTAAATGTTATTGAGTTATATAATGTTTTTCCTACAGCGGTTGTAGAACCAGCTGTATCTATTTACAAGAAATCAGCACCTTTAGATAATGATTTAGAAGTGATTTCTATACCAAGAAAGGTAACACTTAATTCTAATTTTATCAACGATGGAATTAGAAGTGTTTTTAAGCAGAGTGTTTTAAAAGAGAAAGAAGGTTATGTATTTAATTTCAGGCAAACAGAGAAAGCTAAGATTCTTAGAAATAAAATAAGTGGAGAAAGTGAAATTTTAGATAAATATTTTCATGTGACATCTGGGGCAAAGCCATATCAGGTAGGAAAGGGTATACCAAAGCAAACACGTGAGATTGTAAATGACAAACCATTTACTGGGTATATTAAGGAAGATGAGGCATGGGTTCCATATATGAGAGGTAAGACTATTGAGAAATATACGAATACTTGGAGTGGTGAGTATATAAAGTATGGGGAATGGTTAGCAGAACCTCGCTTACCAGAAATGTTTAAACATGAAAAGTTATTTATAAGACAGACTAGTGATTGCCCAATAGTAACATATGATATAGGTAATGTTAGTAATGATACTCTATATTCTATTTATGTAAAGGAAGATAATTGCATAATTGATTTAAAGTATTTACTTGGGATTTTAAATTCAAAGATGATGAAGTGGTATTATCAAAATGAAAATTTCTTAGAAGTAGGTAAAACTATGGCTCAAGTTAAAGTGATAGCAGTACGTAGACTACCTTTAATGATAAGTATTAGTCAAGAAGAAATCATAAAATTAGTGGAGTGTTTACTTAATAAATGCCAATTGAGATTTGATAATACTAAGGCGTTTGTAAATTATTTAAGGGCTATTTATGAGATAAAGACGATAACAGAAAAACTTAGCAATTTTTATATGTTGGATTATAAAGCTTTTATAGATGAATTAAGAAAGAAGAAAGTTAAATTAACATCCTCACAACAAATGGATTTATTAACATTGTTTGAAGAGAAGAAAGCAGAAATAGTAGAATTAACAAAAGAAATAAATTTAGTCGAGAAAGAACTTGATAAGTTAGTTTATCATATATATGATTTATCTCAAGAAGATATAAACCTTATAGAAGGTTAACTAAGAACTTATTCAGCTACACCTTGGAAAAAGGATTGAGGATTATATAGATAAATTAAGCTTCATGAAAAAATCAATTAGCATCAACCATCTGTGTTTCAGAAGTACCTCAGGGGGTATTTCAGAATGCAGAATGACTGAATTGGATATTAATGAAAAAGAATAATTTTAACTACATATTAAGAAAGTAGAAAGAGAAGATATTCATTCAGAATTTGTTTCTTATAAAGAAAGTAGAATGGCAAAGTGAGGATTTACAAATAATAAAGTATTTTTAAATGAATCTTTAGTTATACGTTTTGAAAAGAGAGATTATTTAATGAGTGGTAATGGATTTTAAAGTGTATACTTCACCTCTAACAGTAAAAACATGAGGCATAGAGAAAAGAGCACATTATTAAACTGCTAATTCTACATACACTCATTAGGCTAATAATATAAAGTTAAATTCAAACAAAGAAAAAGTGATGTTATTAAAAGGTAAATATGATTTACTTTATACAAATATTACGTTGCAATAGAAATACATTGTTATTTATTTGGAGAAATAATGGAACTAAAGCTATATTTGAATTTAATAACATAGGACAAGACATTCTATTCCAGTATTTTAATTAATAGTAGATTAAAAATTCCTATTATATATGATTGTGGAAATTGAAGTAAATATTAATTTATAGAAAGCGAAAAGTAGAGGAGAAAAATGAAGGTTGATCCAATTGTTATTTCTATTGTTAATGCAAATCACATAAATAGTTTATAAATGAAAAATCTTTGTAAGTGATAGTCGTATATATGTTGAAACTATTTAATGATATTAAAGACTATTTGAAAGGGGAATATAATGTATTTAAAAAGTATATCTCTTGAAAATTTTAGAAAATTTCGGGATAAAGATAATGTTATTGAGTTTATTGATGGTAAGGATTATAAGAAAAATACAGATATTAATATAGCACCAAATACGACGATAATTATTGGAAAAAATAATAGCGGAAAAACAACAGTAATTGAGGCTTTGAATAAGTTAATAAATGATTCAACATTTAAAGCAACAGATTTTAATTTCAGTTATCTGAAAGAATTACTGGAATTATATAAAGATGATTATTTAGATAGTGAAGATATAAAATTGCCATTTTTTAAATTCGTTGTTACAGTTGGAATTGATAATAGTGAAGATGATTTGCTAACAAATATTATTCCATTTATGTCACTCGATGATACAACTAAATCCGAAGTGGATATTGTTGTGAGGTGGGAAATAAAAGATAGAGAATTATTCATTAAGGATTTAAAATCTTTTAATAAAAAAGATTTTAAAAATCAAAGGTTTGACAGATTTTTAGAGGTAATCAATAAAACTGATTTTGAAATGTCATATTATAATTCAAATAACGAAAAAAGACAAAATTTTTCATTGAAAAAATTGATTGAATTAACCCCAATTAAAGCAAATAATATTAGCAACGATAGTTGCTTATCAGAAGCGTTCCGGAAGATTATTGAATATAGGTATAATGAAGTAGTTGGCACTGATATAGTTGATGCATTAGATGATGAAATTATAGGTATTAACGAAAAGTTAACAACGTATATAACGAAACATCATACAGAGAACATTAATGATTCGTTAAGCAAAGTTGTATTAAGCGAAAAATGTCAGGTCTTATTGAAATCAGATTTGAACTTCTCCAAATTAATTAAGAATGTAATTAAATATGAATATATAGAAGGAGAAAATAATATACCTGAGCAACAATTTGGATTAGGTTATACTAATTTAATGATGATTATTGCGGATATCATAAAATATATGGAAAAATATCCAGAGGTATCTTTTAATAGCAAAGTGAATTTAATCTCTATAGAAGAACCAGAGACTTTTATGCATCCACAAATGCAAGAGCAGTTTATAAAAAATATTAATGAGATGATATCTTCATTATTAGAAAACAAAAATAAACATGTAAATAGTCAAATTATAATAACAACTCATTCATCACATATACTCAATAGCAAAATACATACAGGAGATACATTTAACAATATCAATTATATAACAAGTATTAATGGATGCGCTAAAGCGGTATGCTTAAATGATGATATTATTATAGGTATGCCGTCTAAAGAAGAAGAAGAAGCAGCAGCAAAAACAGCAGTTGAAAAAGCAACAGATGCAGTTGAAGAAGCGGCAGTTGAAGAAGCAACAGAAGAAGCAGCAGCAAAAAAGTTGCAAAACTTAAAATTCTTGAAAAAACACATCAAATATAAAGTTTCAGAATTATTTTTTGCGGATGCAGTTATTTTTGTTGAAGGAATAACAGAATATACATTATTGCAATATTATATAGATAAAGATTTACGATTAAATAAGTATTATATTTCGGTGATTTTAGTGGATGGTGCTCATGCAAAAGTTTATGAAAATCTTATTATTGCTTTAGGAATTCCGACGCTGGTTATTACAGATATTGATATTAAGCGGGAAAATTGGGAGAGGGGAGAAAAAGATGAAGTTAAAGAATCAACATATCTCCAAATGACTCCAACTGAATTAGGAAAAAGAGAAACAACAAATGAAACACTTAATCATTTTTATAAAACTAAGATTGTTGATGAAATAATGAAAATAGGTTATAAAGAAATAGCTAATTTGATGATAAATTTTCAAAAGGCTACTATTGAAAACTATTTTGCAACAAGCTTCGAAGAAGCTTTTATATTGACTAACTCAAAAAATGACATGCTACAAAGCGTTTTAAGAAAAGTTAAACCCAAAATATATAAAGAAATTGTAGGTGATGAGGGCGTACTTAAAAATTCATTTAAGTTGCAAAAAAAGTTATCCTCATCTAAGAGTGATTTTGCTAATACACTTTTATATGAAATTTTAGTATGTGATGCTGATGCTGATGTTCCTAAGCTACCTCAATACATAGAGGATGGATTACAGTTTTTAGAGAAAAAATTGGGAGGGAAATAGATGAATACGAAAGATTTATCCATTTCACCTGAAAATAAAAAAAGAGAAGAGAAAATCTTTGAAGAAATTTGTGAATTTATCGATGATAAAAAAAGTATAGTTTTTGATGCAGGCGCTGGATCAGGTAAAACATATTCGTTAATACAGTCTTTAAAGTATATTATAACTACATATGGTAAAACTTTAAAAGTACACAATCAAAAAGTATTATGCATTACATATACGAATGTAGCAGTTGCTGAAATTAAAGAAAGACTGGGAAACACTAGTTTGGTTGAAGTGTCAACGATACATGACTGTTTGTGGGTGATTATAAGACCTCATCAAAAACAACTTGTTGAAATTCATAAGATTAAAATGCAAGGTGAAATTGAAAAGTTAGAAAATGATTTATCAACTAAAATATGGGCAGAAAGATATAGGGCTTTGCCTCAAGAGCAACAAGAACAGTTGCTCCAAATGATGAATGATAAAAAAGAAGTATATTACAGACATAAAAACGATAATGCAGCTCAATTTAAAAGTTCTTTGCCTGAGATTTCAAAAATATTTTCTAATATTATAAGTAATAGCAATAATTTTAAAAAAATTATTGATAGTATATTTAAAATTCAAAAATACCAAGCAACTATTGAAAAGATTGCTGTAGGAAAGAAAAATTTTAACGAAGTAGAATATGATGCACGCTTTAACAATGATAAGCTGGAGAATATGAAAATCAGTCACGATACATTGTTAGAATATACGAATAAAATTGTTGACCAAAATGCTTTATTAAAGCAAATTATTTGCGATGCATATCCATTTATTTTAGTAGACGAGTATCAAGATACAGATCACAAAGTAGTACAAGCATTGAATTATTTGGATGAGTATTCTCAAAAAATAAAACATGATATATTTATTGGGTATTATGGAGATGTAAAACAAAATATTTATAATACTGGTGTTGGAAGTGACTTTGCTAATTATGATAAAAATTTAAAGAGAGTAGAAAAATCATTCAATAGAAGATCTGCAGAAGAAATTATCGTTGTAGCAAACAAAATTAGAAATGATGACTTAAAGCAGGAAACAATATATGACGATTTTCCTAAGGGGACCATTGCTTTTTACAATATGAGTACTGATAAGCAAGATTTTATTAAAGCTCATATTGATAAATGGAATATTACAGGAGAAAATAAGTTGCATTGTTTTGAATTAACCAATGAATTTGTAGCGAAACAAAGTGGTTTTGCTAATATTTATGATTTTTTCAAAAACTCAACATGGTATAAAAGAGGAAAAAATTATGAACTTTTGCGTGATCACATTTTAAGCTTAGATACGAAAAAATTAGGCCCGGTTCAAAACTTATTGTTTAGAATATTGGACTTTAAAAGTAAGGTTAATTACGATGAAACAATGGTTCAAGATGTCATTGGAAAAGCGGTGACACAAGATTTAACTATCTCTAAATTAAGAGATTTAATTGGAAAGTTAAGAAATATTAAGGGATATACACTAAAAGCATATATTGAAAGTATGTTCAATCAATATCATCAAGGTGATGATGGATATGACGAATGCTTGAAATATATATTGGATAGTAAAAATAGATCCTATATTGAAATTGAAAACTTAATCCTAAATAAACTTTTTTTATTTAATGAACACGATGAGCAATCGGATGAGTATCTTCAAGAAAGTAAAGATAAAGTGATAAAGTTTCTTGAAATTGATATAAACGAGTTCCATTTGTGGTATGACTACATTTTAGATAAAAGTACTAGCAGTGTTATTTACCATACATATCATGGAACTAAGGGCTTGGAGTTTGATAATGTTATTATCTTTATGAGTGCCAAGTTTGGCAAAGATAATGAATATTTTAGCAGGTTATTAAAAGTTCTGTCTTTAAAAGATGAAACTGAAGAAAAAGATATAAAGTTAGAAGAGGCAAGGAATTTACTTTATGTTACAGTGACTCGGGCTACTCAAAATTTGAGTATATTATATTCAGATGATGTATCTGATTTTAAAGAACAAATTGAAAATGTATTTGGTAAAATAAAGTATGAACTTTAGTTAGTTTTACTTATATGGAATCGACTCCTAATAATAAAACGAATTATTTGATATGTCCAGAGGAGATATAAGCACTGAGAAAAAGCGACTTTGATTTATAAAGAAAGTATAAATAATAGATAATAAAATCGGAAACTAATGCAAAGAATAAAATATTCGCAATTGAAGTTTATACGGTGAAGCATATCATAAATAAAGTATAACTTTAAATTATCCATATATACATTAGTCTAATAGAACTAAATCGCTAAAAGCGACGGCTTGGTTTGGTGATTAAGGTAAAAGTTTATTAGAACAACTTTATAATTAAAATATAATTGGGTTTATGAAGTCATAACTTCACATTATCCATAAAAAGATTGTTAAAAGAATTCAATTAACAGATATTGAAGGAGGACTTCGAATGTTTGATATTACAGGAAATGAAATTGCCGAGCTAAATGATGTAGATTTAAGATCACTTATAGGACTCCTTTGTGAAGCAGAACTTCGCTCAATAGGGATATCAACTGCTGGTGTTACGTGGGGTGGGCATCATAATGCAAAAGATGGTGGTATTGACGTGAGAGTTGATGTTTCATCCGCATTACAGGAAGATAACTTTATTCCTAGATTGAAAACTGGGTTTCAAGTAAAAAAGCCAGATATGCCCTATAATGCAATAGTTAATGAGATGAGGCCTGATGGTGAACTTAGGGAAGTAATTAAAGATTTAGTGGATGTTAGTGGAGCATATATTATTGTCAGTAGTCAGGGGTCAACTTCCGATTCTGCTCTTAGAAACCGAAGAATGGCTATGAAAAAAGCATTAGAAGATTGCCCCAATGCATCTAATATAAAAGTAGACTTCTATGATCGCGAACGAATAGCAGCATGGGCCCGTAGTCACCCATCAATTGCTATTTGGATAAGAGACAAAATTGGACGACCGATTCAAGGATGGAAACATTATGGCAATTGGTCAAGGTCTCCAAAAGGAATGGAAGATGAATATTTGTTAGATAAGCACGTTCGTTTGCATAATTGTAGAAATCAAAATTATAGTCATCTTACAATAGTAGATGGAATTAATGAAATTCGTGAAATACTTCATAGTTCATCATCGTCTGTTAGGTTAGTAGGCCTTTCAGGCGTAGGAAAAACAAGATTACTTCAATCTTTATTTGATCAACGAATTGGTGAAAGACCCTTAAATAAATCACACGTGCTTTATTGTGATATTGGTGATAATCCTGTTCCTGATCCTATTAATTTTGTTGAACGCTTAATTGCCCACAAAAGAGTTGCAATTATCGCTATAGATAATTGCCCACCAGATTTACATAGGAGTTTAAGTTCGTTATGTACAAAATCAAACAGTTTAATAAGTTTAATCACAGTTGAATACGATATTCGAGAAGACCAGCCAGAAGAAACAGAAGTATATCGTCTAGAGCCAGCTTCTACTGATGTAATTAAGAAGATGATTTTATCCAGATTTAAGCATGTAAGTGAAATAGATGCAAACACAATAGCTATATTCTCAGGAGGTAATTCTCGTATATCAATTGCTTTAGCTAAAACAATTCAAAAAGGTGAAAATTTAGCTAGTTTGAGAGATGAAGAACTTTTTGTTAAATTATTTCAACAAAGAAATGTGGAGGATAAATCGTTGTTAGAAACAGCCGAAGTCTGTTCGCTTGTATACTCATTTAATGTTCAAACTTCGGAAGGAACTAATAATGAATTAAAGGTTCTAGGTTCATTGAGTGAAATGAGTGCACGTGAGTTATATAAGAATGTAAGTGAACTAAAACGACGTGATTTAGTTCAACAAAGAGGTACTTGGAGAGCTGTATTACCTCACGCAGTTGCTAATAAACTTGCAAAACGAGCTCTAGAAAATATACCACTAGATGATATTTGTTCTATATTTGAAAAGAAAGGAACGGAGAGACTTTTAAAGTCATTTTCAAGACGGTTGAGTTATCTTCATGAATGCAATGTTGCAATAAAGATTTCTCAAAGGTGGCTTCGTGAAGATGGTTTGTTAGGAGATGTTATTCATTTAAATGAATTAGGAGTAAGCATGTTTCAAAACATTGCTCCTGTAAATCCTGAACTAGCGCTAGCCGCTATTGAGAGAGCATCAAATAAAAAAGAATCTGATAAATTTTTTTCTCGCAATAACATTTACTATTTAGTATTTGCGAGACTTCTAAGATCTTTAGCATACGATAAGGATTTGTTTATTCGATCAGTAGAATTACTCTGTCGTTTCGCTATATCAGAAAAGCCTAATGAAAATTATAATTCAATAAGAAAATTGCTTAAATCTTTATTTTATATACATTATTCAGGAACATATGCAACAATAGAACAAAGATTTTATATAATTTCTAATTTGATTAATTCAAATAATAATGAGAATATAAATTTAAGTATTTCTCTTCTAAGTGCGTCTCTAGAGGCTTATGAGTTTACGCTTAATTACGAATTTGAATTTGGTTCTAGATCAAGAGACTATGGCTATACTCCTAGAAATTTCGAAGAGATCCAATGCTGGTTTAAAACATTTATTGAATATTCAGTGACACTTATTAATTCCAATGAATATATAGCTCCTAGAATTAAATCACTTTTGGCAGAGAAGTTCTGCGGACTATGGACTAGATTTGAGTTGTATGATGAACTGGAAATTGCTGCAAGGCAGATTAATAGTAAAAGTTCATGGAATGAAGGTTGGATAGCTGTGAAACATACAAAGAGGTTCAATGGTAAAGGTATAAAAGCAGAGAGTATTTCAAGATTAAATGATCTTGATAAGCTGCTTAAACCAGCTACATTAATTGAGAAAACAAAGCTATATCTATTTTCAGGGTATGGTATCAATAATTTAGATTTAGTTGATACAATAGAAACAGAAGATGATTGTGATGTAGATTTAATAATTGAAGAAATAACAAGATCTCTGGGTAAAGATGTTTCAAATGATAAGGAAATTATAAATCAGTTAATAGTTGATATATTAAGTAAGGATGGACCTAGATTGAAAAGTTTTGGACAAGGAATGGCTGATGGAACTGAAGAGCCTGAGAAAATGTGGCAGTATTTTTGTACCCAATTAACATACTTAGAGAAGTCAAAACGAAAATATCAAATGATTTGCGGATTTCTAAACAGAATTTCAGAACTAGATGAAAATATTTCAGAAAAGTTTCTCAATGATGCTGTCGCAGATAAAATTTTTGATAGTGTGTATCCATTGTTACAGGAATGCGTGAAAATTACCAAAGTGGGAGCAGATAGACTAAAGCGGTCGGTTGAAATTGGGGAAGCACCAATGGATCTATACAGTGGCTTAGCATATGGCAGTAGGCATGAATCTATAAGTGATGATGACTTATGTGAATTGTTAAGGTTAATATCAACTAAGGCTGGTGGGTTAGAAGTTACATTTGAGATTTTACAAATGAGATTTCATGGATTTTCAACTGAAAAGACTTGTAGTGAGAAAATTATTTCTCTAGGTCAAGAATTAGTTTTAAATTATTTTTCTAAAGAAGCTCATAAGAATGCCGATTTGGATTATAGATTAGGTAAGATTATTGATGTATGTTTTAGAGGTGAGTCAGCAGAAGAATATACAAGAATTTTATGTAGGAGAATTAGTGAAGCATATTCAGCTAACAAAATTTATTTAGATTATTATAAGGAAGTTATAAAAGCAATAGCTTTAAATCAATCTAAAGTTTTTCTCGATGTATTTTTAGAAGAGAAAAATAAAAATCACCATTTGATAAAACCAATATTTCAAGTAAATTCAATTAAAAATGTAAATTTTGATGTTTATATTGACAAGGATATAATTGTTAACTGGTGCGAAGTAAATCCTGAAACAAGATATCCTATAATATCTGAATCGATTATACCATATAAGCTAAATACGGAAAAAGATAGATTAGTGTGGACATCATTGGCAAGTCAAGTTATTAATGATTCTCCAGATCATATTGTAATCTTGAATAAGTTTAAATCATCTTTTAGTATGAATACAGGTATGGGATCTCTCGCTAAAGCAATGCAAAGTCGAATATGTTTAATATCAGACTTAAAAGGACATGACAACTCTTTAATTAGAGATTGGGCATTTAATACAGAAAAGGTGTTTAATGATGAAATTCGTTCTACTAGAGAGTGGGAAGAAAAAAGAGAAAGTGAACGTAATGAATGTTTTGAATAGTTAGAGTATGTAAAACTTTAGCGTGATTCTATGAGCATAAAAGTGATTAGTGGCAAATAATATTCAAGTATACATAAATGAGAATATCGGAGGAACAATTTATGAAATTATATCAGATAAAAAGGAGATTAGAAATAGCTATTAATACATTGATAGTAAATGACAATTATTTGCTCAAAATTGATGCAAATGAAAGAAGTATAACTCATAAGCTTGCGATATATATGGAACAAACATTTGGAAAAAACTATGATGTTGATTGTGAATATAACCGTAATATAGGAGATGTAAAGAGGATAGATATGATTGAATCTAGACTATATGGGGTAAGTAATTATGAAGTTATAAATCAAGATAAAATATTTAAAGATGAATTGGTTGAAAGAAGTGTTTTTCCAGATATCATAGTTCATAAACGAGGAAATTCCAAGAAGAATTTGCTAGTTATAGAAGTTAAGAAATCAACAAGTTCTGTTAGTGAAAATTATGATATAGAAAAGCTTAAATGTTATACAGAGCCTAATAATAATTTAAATTATGAGTATGGCGTTTTCATTAAATTTCATACTTCAAGACTCAAATATGAACTTCCGGACATTAGGTGGTTTAATGAAGGGATAGAAATGCTACCTAAATAAGAAAAGCTTAAAATCAAACTTATGTATTGTCCTTTACTGTTTTACATATAAGGCTAATAATTGGGTTTCAGAGTGATTATATTTTTGTGGGTAGGTTTAATTTGGGAAAATAGCACTCAATAAATGATATTTATATACGTTAGGGGGTAAAGTTTTGAAAGAAATAACTTGGGATGATTTTAATTATAAAAACAGAAATAAGACAGGCTCATTTGAAGATATGTGCAGAACATTGTTTTTAAGAGCTTTTAAAAAAAGTGGATATGATTATCAATATAATTATAATCAAGCTGGCTTAGAATTTGAGCCAGTTCCAATAATTGAAAATGGACGGAAGCTATTTATAGGTACACAATGTAAATATTTTACTAGTGAGAATAGCTTGTCACAATATAGTCAAATATATGATTCAGTTAATAAAGCTATAAATCTTTATAAAAATAGACTTAACCGTATTTATATTTATGCTAATGCTATATTACAACCCAATTGTTCAGATGAAGATATAAAAAAAGCAAAAAGGAAATCACCTAGAATAAAACTTGCAGAAATCAGTCGTAATAACGTAGAACTTATATGGATGCAACAAGATAATATAATAGAGTTAATAAAACAGCCCCAAAACAATGACCTGCGGAGGATGTACTTTTCAGATGAAAGGGAAAATGATTGGATAGATAATAGTATATCAATTAATGAAAAAACATTTTTGAATTCAACAGAATTTTATAATTTAAAATTAAACAATATTTTAATAACAGATTTGAGCCATAAAATAACTGAGGATAAAGTGAATCTAATATTAGGGTCAGCTGGTACCGGAAAATCAGTGTTGATTAAAAAAATGTTTTCAGATTTATCAGATGGCTTTTTGGATTTAAAAAAAGATAGAAAAGGAAAGTCATATCTTCCAATTTTGATAAAATTAAGAGAATGTATTAACGGGGATTTAGAAACATTAATGAGACAGAGGCTTAGTGATTATAATCTTAATAATACTGAAACAGATTGTGATTATATATATTTTTTTGACGGGCTAGATGAAGTTTCACACTACAATATAGGGAGCATTACTAATCAAATACAAAGCCTTACAAAAATGTCAACAACAAAATCAATTGTAATATCTTCGCGAATAGACTCAAATAATTTAGCATATTTACACCAGTGTTTCGAATGCAGGGAGTATAAAATAAATTTATTAAATTATGAAGATATAGAAAGTATTTTTTCTGTAAGAGGCGTACAGAGCAAAATTGATAGACTAAAGGAACTGGAAAAATCAAATGCTAAAATCATCAATGAAATTACTGACATTTTTTCGGCGAATTTACTATGGAATATAATTGATGAAATAGATAGTAATGTTACTAAGATAGATATTATTGAACGATTTGTTGGTTATTGGATAAATAATTATTCAAAAATGGTTCAGTTACCTTTGCTTGAACCAAAAAGTAAATCGTTAACTGATATTTGCATAGAAGTTTCATATAGAATGCAGCAAAATTTAGCATTAGGTATTGAATTACCAACTGTTCAAGAGATAGTAAAAAAAATAACAGGAACGATGAATGCCATACATATAAATATGATAGTGCAAGCACTAGTGGAATTATTTTTTGAAAAATCCCATAATGATAAATTTGGAATACTTTCATATAAACATAGACGATTCCACGAATATTTTTTATATAAAAAGCTAGATATAAGTTTCTTAGAACATCCGGAATTATTAAGAGAGCTTCACTTGTTATCAAATAAAGATTTCGTGGTTAATGTTTTCATGAAAACCAGTTTAAATAAAGCATATAAAGAAAAAAATATATTAAAAGCCTTAGCTTTAAGACTTTTGGAGCAAAATTTAGGTTATAGTTATTGGCATAAATATGCTGACAATTTAATTGGCAAGAGTTTGAAATTTGGTTCAATGGAGCCGTTCTATTCATATTCATCTGCATTAATTCGTTTGCTGGCAAGCTATGATACAAATGATATAGAGGCAGTTTTAAGTAACGAAGAATTATCTATTGGTGATTGCATAAATAAAGATAATTGTTTAGAGTTGATTGAGTTACATCATAAGATACGAAATTCTGATATTAGTGAATTTATTTTTTCAAAATATAATATATCAAAAGATAAATTAATTAACTATAAGAATTATTATAGTTATTTCTACATTTGTAATAAAATGAGGAATGTACCGATTAAAACAATATATAACCGTCTGTTTAAGAATTCTAAATTTTTATATCCAGAAATAGGGCATATGGATTATGTAGAAAGTTCAAATGAATACCTAAGTGCTTTTTATAAGTATTGTTTAGATCAAGATGTAGATTTTATTACTAATTTAATATCTGATATGAGTAAAGAACAACTTGAGCTACTATCTTTTAAATTGTTTAAATATGATCAGATTCTTTGTTTAGTTTCAAAAGCGCAAAAGTATAATGATTTACGAATGCAGTTTATTAATAGATTCGAAAAACAAAATGAAAATTATTTTACTAATACTGTGGCCGCATATAGTTTTTTTAGTAACAATAATAATGCACAGGATCAAATAAAGGTTGCATTAGATAAAGCTAATTGTAGGAATTATCCAGCTTGGCATCAAAACATAGAATTACATAATATACTTTGTTATCTTCTAAAAAATGAAGTAAGGTATACATTAAGTGAATTTAAATTAGGTGTTTCATTATTTACTCACTTAGTAGATAATATTGATAATCCTGATATAGTTTTAAAATTATGGATTGAAGATATTAAACCATATAATTATGTATGGAATAATTGGCTGAAATATTCGTATTCAAATATGTTGGGAACATTAATAAGCAATATACAATTTAATATAATTGAGCTGAAGAAATTTTTTCGAGAACTGATGAAATATGAAAGTGTTATATATATACCTGCTGTTTATTATACTATTTCAAAATATAATTCTATGTTATTTTATAAGATTTCCAATGAACAAATAATTGATAAATTAATTCAATTGACTATAACAGATGATTTGGCATTTGATAATTCCTGCGAATATTTCTTTCAGTTTGCAGGAATGTATCGGAATATTAATAAAGAAAAAAGTTATTCATTATTAATTGATGGAATAAATAATGAGATACTGAGACCTCCATATAAAGGTGAAGCGTTAATGAGTATGATTATTCCTGGTAGTTTATATTTTGCTTATCAAAATTATTTGTATGATGATCTTGAAATAAAAGAATTATTTATTCAATTGTACAGTGATTTAAGTGTACTTAAAAATACAACTCAGAATGATAGTCCTTTTAATTGTCTAAAATGGGCTGTTAGGACATGTATAGATGATGATGATATACTTAACTATTTATATGATGAAAGTGAAATTGAATTATATCCATAAAAAAATAAAAAAATAGGGATTTGTTTTGATGCATCGAAAGTTACAGAAGAATCTCTTAGCAACTATTACTCTTTTAAAGATGAGGGAAGACCATATGACACTCTAGAATTTTGGAGTGAAATTATTGATATAAATTATAAACTTGATGCAGATTTGAAAATATTGTATGAGTGCTTTAAAAAAATTTACCCAAGTATGTATGGATATTCTCCAATAGTCGATTATATTTATTTACCAGTGGCTGTTTTACTTTCTGATGAAAGAACTAAAGATAAGTTTACAGATTTTATTATGGATTATGCAGGAGAATACGGTTTTTACAATGTAATCCGTGGTTATTCAATAATTGGAAAAACAAATGAAGGAAGAAAGTGCATCGAATTTTTATTCAAGTATATTAATATGTTAACATCACCAATATCATATTTATCATCCAGTAAAGAGCTTACTCAAGACAAATCTTTATTTACTAGTAATACTATATATAATAGTAACAAGAAGGATTGGGATTTCTTTGAAGACAAATGTACATGTGTGCTACGAAGTAATCCTAAAATTAAAATTGTATGGAATGATTCTGAGGAAAGAAGGGCTTTTCATGAGAAGTGGGCAACCAATCATAGTGATAATAAAGCCTATATTTCCAAGTACCGCATTTATAATGGTGATATGGAAATTAAAAGATTTTCATTAGTAGATGTTGATGGATATAGGGCTACACTTCCTATACCCCAAATAAATACTAATATTATTAAGAGAAGTGATTATTTCTTAAGTCGCTTATTTAATGATAGAATTGAAACTTTGCATGAGTATATTATTTTATCAAAATTAATAGTGGAATAGTTTATTGATTCCATACTTTAAATTTTTTAGTATCCATATAACACAAATTAACAACTGTAAGATTTAGTTTCAGTCGTTATTCTATACAAAAAGTTTGATTTATGAACAATCTGAAGGGGATATTTATGAAGGAAGAATGACTGAACTTGCTATTGATTATTTAAATAACATTGAGACTGTGTTTTATAATTAAACTAAAAAATAAAAAGTATTTTGTGAGGAGATTTATTTAAATGGACAAAAAAATAGAAGTCTCAAATGAAATGACAAAAATATTTGAAGAGTATTTTAAAAAATATAAAGATATATTGGACATTATATCTTCAAAAAAAGATATTGATAATATAAGTAGAATATCTCAAAAGGAAATAGCCAATACATTAGGAATTAGTCAAACGTTAGTATCTAAATGCATTGTAAGATTAGAACGTTCAGATAGATGCATTGAAAAAATTAAAGCAGGAATATATAAGGTTAACCATACCAATACTATAAAATATGGACCATTTAATAAGTTTTTGAAATATGTATCTGCTATTATACAAAATAATGATATTTTAAAGTTAAGAGATGATGAGCAAGCTGAGATTCTCAATATGACTTGTGATGAAATTAAAATGGTTAGGGGATATGCACAAATTCTATTAATAGATTCAAATAGGTGATTGCTTTGTAGGTCATAAAGTTTCATTTGCGTATGAAATATTAAATTCTGGAATTAACTGGTAATTAGTAAAAAGAGGAAGTTTTTAAGACCTAGATATTATAAGTAAGAGGTGATTTAAATAATTAGAATAGATGTATCTGAAATAAAAAAATGGAGTGATATAATAGACAACCATTCAAAATATATAGACAGTAAAGTATATCCAAGAGTAATAAAAAATATAAATAATGACATTTATTATATTTTTACAGGTAAAAAGTGTACTAGCAATATAACTGTTTTACTGAAAGGTATTAATTCTACTGGATACGAAAAGAAAATAAAGCAATCATTAGAAAAAATCATGTTAGGAAAAAAGCTTGAATGGTATGAATTTATAGATAGATATGAAAAAGTTGTTAAGTCAGATATAAGCATATTAATAAATTATGTTAAGTCTAATAAGAAAAAATGGCTAAATTTCAAGCAAGATTTTATTTCAAAAATTGAAGAGAAAAAATTAGTGAAGGATATAGAAGAATTAAAAAAAAGTATCAATAAACTTTCATATGATGATAAAGTGTTGAGTAAGGAACAAAAAAAAGAAATTTTAAAGATTGTATGTAGCGAAAACGATGTTGATACAATTAATAAATTAGAAAAAATATTTAATTATTCAACTTTCAGTAAGAATTCTGATCAATGGGGAAGAAGTGAATTCTTAACTTTATTGGGTGTTGAAGTTTGTCCATACTGTAACAGACAATATATAACTCACTTTAAAAAGGAAGGTATAAATAGATCTACCGCTGATCTAGATCATTATTTTGCTCAATCGAAGTATCCGTTTTTAGCATTATCAATATATAATTTTATACCTTGCTGCGCTATATGCAATAGAACTTTCAAAAGAGATAGTGATCAAGAATTGATATATCCATATGAAGAATCTTTTGATGATGAGGATATAAATTTTAAATTTACTACCGGATTCAATAAAATGAATGATTTTACATACTTAATAGGAGAAAATTCACAATTTAACATAGAATTATCAACAATAAATAAAGACATAGATGATGAAAAAATTATAAGAGCAAATAGCAGTAAAGAGGTACTAAATTTAGAAAGAATCTATAATTCACATAGAAAATATGTAAGTGATTTAGCAAAAAAATTTCAATTTTATGATGAAAATTGGATAAAAAGCATAGTGGATAAGTATGGAGATGAATTAGAGTTAGAAGAAAAAGATGTAGTTGAATTAGAGTTTGGAAATTATTTATCTCTAGATAAATTTAATGAGAGACCATTAGCTAAATTAACAAGGGATATATTAGAAGAATTAAATGAATCTAGAACAACAAATATGTTGGGGGAAATATTAAATAGAAAAATATAAGTATGACTATAGGATGAAGGTATAATTGTGATGAAAAATATGAAATTAAGCTACATATATAAAGAAGAGATGAATGGTGAAAAAATAGAAATTAATCTGGATAATGAATTTAATTTTCAATGGAATAATAAAAGCTTAAAAATAAATAAAAAAACAAATTACATCAAAAATTTTTATGGAAAAAATATAAGTAATTTTAACTTAATTATTGGTAAAAATGGTGCTGGAAAAACTACAATGTTAAATAAAATAATTGACTTAACGCATACATTACAAGGAAAAATGATTAAGATTATGAAAATAGACAATAGTTATCATATATTTTATTTTAAGAATTTCCATGTAAATAAAGATAATATTATTTATGAAGGAAATTTAGATGAGTTAGGTTTAAAGTTTTGTGAATACGAAATAGATGAGCATGGCATAGAAAAGATAGACAAACATTCAGTACATTATAAAGAAGTAGAAAATAAGAACAGTAATTATCAATCAATATTTTTTACAAATCAATTCAGCAAATCATCATATGATGGTGAACGAATTTCCGAAGGAATTTATCATCCATATAATAGTGGATTGCGTCATCTATTAATGTTTCCTAAAAAAATGTTCAAAAATGTAACTGAAGAGAATAATATAATAAATATATATGATAGTTATTTTAACTATATATTAGCAAAGTTTTATTATGAAAAAAATTGTGATAAATTATTAGAAAAATTTGAAATAGATAGACCTGATAAAATAGTGATAATTGATACGTCATTATATCAGGTAGAACAAACTTTGTTTAATTTAGATAAGTATTATAAAGAAAAAAATGAAGATATAGTAAGATTAGATAAAGTGAGTAATAGAATAAAAGAGGCTGATTTTAAGTTTAATAAAGAAAATATTCTTTTCTTTTCAATGATTGAGAACTTTATAGAGAATATACATAGTGTTATGTATAACGGCAAAATAAAGACTGATAAAAATTATGAACATATTTTAAAAAGGACTTCATTTGAATGGTTAAATGGAATTGATATTAATGAATCAACAATACAATATTATATTGATAGATTCGAGGAACTAAAACAAAAATATGTAGAGTTGATTAATGATGCAGAGGATCTTGATACAGAATCTTTTTATGCAATTAATGTAAAAACCATAGAAAAACATATTAGATTATTTAATTTAATAAAACAACATGGAGTAAAATTAGAATTTAGAAATGTAGGCAATATAAGAATTTATATGAATATAAACAAAAACTTAATTGTAATTAAAAAAATATTATTTGAAATTGCTAATACAATACGCAATAATCCTAAATATTTTAAGTTCGGATGGTGTAAATCTAATGGAGATGTAATAAAACTTTCATCAGGACAAGAACAAATTCTATCTATGTTTAGTAGAATAAGTTTTGCATATGAAGAGTTAAAACAAATACCAATCTTTGAGAAATTGGATGGTATAACTAAAAAAGAAATTAGTAATATAATTATTACTTTAGACGAACCAGATACATACTTGCATCCAGAGTGGCATAGAAGACTCTTGAAATGGTTATTTGAATATATTAAGAGTAAATTTGAAAGCATAAATGTTCAACTAATTATTACAACTAATTCACCTATATTAGCTGGAGATGTTCTTAAAAAGGATATAGTATTTCTTGGAGAAAATAAAGGGAATAGTATAGAGGAAACGTTTTCTAGAAATTTATTGTCTTTGTTTAAAGAAACCTTTTCTATGGATTCCCTAATTGGGGAATTTTCAAGTGGAAAAATCAAGGATCTAATAGGAGAAGTAAAGAAAGGGCAAAGAGAAAAAAGAGAAGAACAACTAAAACTTATAAATATGATAGGGGAACCTGTTATAAAAAGAAAAATATCACTTTTATATGAGAGTGTGTATAAAAATGAACCCAAAAGAAGTGATATTGAATTTGTAAGGAGAGGTATAAGGCTTGAGTTAGATGATAATACAATAAGTAAATTGACAGGATGGTCTATTGAAGATATAAGGAAAGTTAAATTAGAATAAAAATAAAATTATAGAAATGAAAAGCAAGGTGAATTATTAGTCAGATGTTATTCATAAGCCCTTTATACTATGGAATAACTTAAATCAGAGAGATGCTATTCAGTAAGAAAAATTGTATCAGGTTTAGTGAACTTATTATATTCTTATGGTGAATATGTAAAATAGGATAATGAAGAAATATTAAGATATGCTTTAGTTGATCGTAGAATATTTGTGAACAAGTAAAAAAATAGTTGTAACGGAATTCTACGATGTACATTTCTCTAATTTAGACAATAAAGCTATGGAAAAAGATTTTAAATCCGTATTTTCTTAATAATACGTTAGCGAATGAATTGTATGATAATAGAAAATAAATGGATAAATCATCATATTTATTAAATTCCTATTTGAGCAACTTAGAAGAAATATGATAATATTAAAAATGTAAAATACCATTATAGACTTTAGGAGGTAAAAATGAGTAATAATTTTAGTATTGATAAGGAATTAGTATTAAAAACAGCAAAAGAAATATTAGAGTTTGATAGTCCTACAGGGTTTTGCTTTGAAATAATTAATAAAGTAGAAGAAATGATAAAAGTGTATGGATATAAGTTTGAAAGAACTAATAAAGGGTGCGGAATAATTACTGTTGAAGGAAATAGTAGTGACAAAACAGTTGGACTTTGTGCTCATGTAGATACATTGGGAGCGATGGTTAGATCTATAACAGCAAACGGAACTTTAAAGTTCACTATATTAGGAGGGCCTATAGTACCTACGTTAGATAGTGAGTATTGCAAAATAAGAACAAGAGATGGAAGAATTTATACAGGGACATTTTTAAGCACTAGTCCAGCGGCTCACGTTTTTGAAGATAGTAAATCTAAAACAAGAGATGAAAAAAATATGGAAATTAGAATTGATGAAGTAGTAAAAAATAAAGAAAATGTTTTAGAATTAGGAATTGCTCCAGGAGACTTTATATTTATTGATCCAAAGACTACAATTACTGAAAATGGATTTATAAAATCAAGATTTATTGATGATAAAGGGAGTGTAGCAGCATTAATAGGCTTATTAGAATTGATGAATAGAGAAAAAATAAGACCTAAATTCACAACAAAAATATTAATTTCAATATATGAAGAGGTTGGACATGGATCATCATATATTCCAAGTGATATTACTGAATTAATAGCAGTTGATATGGGATGTATAGGTGATGATTTATCTTGCACAGAGTATCAAGTTAGTATTTGTCCAAAGGACTCAAGTGGACCTTATGATTTTGGAATTACTACAGAATTAATAAACTTAGCAAAAGAGCACAACTTAGATTATGCTGTAGATATATATCCTATGTATGGTTCTGATGTAAGTGCTGCATTAAGAGCAGGAAATGATATAAGGGGTGCTCTTATAGGGCCAGGAGTTCATGCATCACATGGTATGGAGAGAACTCATTATAAAGCATTAGAAAATACAATTAAGTTATTATTAGCATATTTATTATAGTAGATAGATTAAAATGTTTACAATTATTCTAATGTAGCAAATGTTGTGGAGGCTTTTGGAACATTACTGGTAGTGCGGAGGTATAGCCACAAGTAAATGAAATAGTAAATATTTTATTATACAATACAATTATGTTCGAGTAAGAATAAGAGAAGTATAACGTTGGGGAATCCCAATGAAAGATGCTAACTGTATGGGGTGTTATGAATGATAATACTTTCAGTTGTATGGATAGAATAGAGTATAATTTCATGGAGGTAGCGCAGTGTGCGGTAAAAGTCGCAAGACTGTGCGGAGATGGGGAAAAGTCAGAGATAACTTCAAAGTAGTACCTATTCCTATAGAAATAAGGAGTATTTGACGAAGTAGTAGAACAAATTAAATTTAGATATTTTAAACATATATAATGAAAAAAAGCTTGAAAATATTAGAAATTTTCCATAAAATCTAAATGGTAATAATATTATGGTGAAAAAGTGATGACTTGGGGCTAAAAACTTTACGATTATATCCTATAAAATATGCCTTTAAGGTAGTATATGTGAAGGTTTATGAATTGCTGAGCAGTAATAATTATTATAGAAGGAGCTACTAAAAATGAAAGCATTTTTAATCCATTCATTTTCTGATAAAGAGAAAATAGATATATTTATGAATAACTCAAAAAAATATAAAAAATTAAAAATTTTAAAATTAGAGCGTGATTATGGCTTAATTTGGAAAATTCCATATATATATAGGATTATTAAATCAGATTTTATTATATTTATTGTTGGAGAAAATTCTCATCAAAGTAAACATATAAGCTGGGAATTAAAAGTTGCTCAAAAAGTTAACAAGAAAATATATGTTTATAAACTTGATGAAAGTTTTAATTTACCAAATGAAATAGATTATATGGAAAGTACTACTGAGAAGAAATTAAATGAAAGCATTGAAAGTGAATTAGATATTAATAAAAAAATAGAAAAATCTCTTTTCAATGATAAATATTTGTTAGAAAATAATGATGAAAATCAAAAAGTACTATTTGAAGAATATAAATTATTGCTTCAGACGTCAGAAGCTCTTGTTGTAAGAAGACAAACTATGAATACATTCTTTTTAACTGCGAATGGAGTTTTAGTTACTATGCTAGGATTAATAACAGGAGCCAAAATAGAAAGTAACTATTCATATATATATCCATGTACATTAGCGATTGTAGGGAGTTTGTTATGCTTATCTTGGAAAAATCTAGTAGTATCTTATGGTCAATTAAATAAAGGAAAATTTGCAGTATTAAGTAAATTAGAGAAGCATCTTCCGGTTTCTATTTTTGATGCTGAATGGGTTGCACTAGGTACGAGTAAAGATAAAAAGAAATATAAATCTTTTACTCAATCTGAAAAAAAAATTCCAATACTATTTTTAGGTGTTTATATAATCTTTTTTGTACTTGTTGTTATTTTTAAAGTTGGCATAGTTAGAGAAACTATAAAATTTTGTATATCAAAAATTTTATAGTACATAAAACTCATATTGTGAAATAAATATTCACAATATGAGTTATTTTAATTGATTATATATTTTTTCCTTCTTTCATCATTTGGTCGATTTTTTCAGAAATTTTGTCCCATTCCCATTTAACAACTCTACTACGAGCTAATCTTTCAGGTAAATTACTGTTAGAATCAGCACCATCAACATATAACCCCTAAATAGGTACGTTGTTCTCTAAAAGAAGCAATATGATAAAGTATTGGTAATAGATGTAATAATAATTATACCTACAGTTTCAGCCACAAGGGGGGCGGTTGAAGGTGTTCTGAATGACATTAGCAAAATAACCAATAAGTGGGATAACTTAAAGTGAGTTGAATGTGCTGATGAAATAAAAGCATATGTGTTAAATAAAGGTTTGCATGGAGAACAAATCGAGTTAATGGCAAATAATAAAGGTATGATTGTGAGTGATACGTATAGTTTTACTGAAGCGATTTCTACTAATGGATATCACACACGGATATTATTTGAAGGAAAAGTTTAAGATAATATACATAAGAATAGGATTTCAATAAGTGATTGGATAAATGATTTCTTTTCAGCGGAGGGGATAACAGTCTTACCAAGTAAAGAATTTTAAAGGGAATAAAAATTAGGAGATGATATTTTGAATGAAATAATTAAACTTTTGTATAAAATTAAAGAGAGACCAGGAATGTATATGGGGTATAAATCAATTACTTCATTAGCCGATTTTATAAATGGATATTTGCTTGCAAAGCATGAGGATGGAGTTGAAATAGATTTTTTGCCTGGGTTTAATGAATGGATAGCGGAAAGATATTCCATAAAGTCTTCCCATGATTGGAGTAGAATAATATCTTTTCATTATCTTTCTCCAGATACTGCATTTGATAAGTTTTACGAACATCTTGAGGAGTTCTTAGTTTGTCAATCTGAAAAATAAGCGATGGGATAGGGCATATGATGAGTGATTTTTTGAATATAAAATTATGATGTAACTGACTGCAAAACTTAAAGCGCGATTAACAGAAAAGTAATACTCTTTAAAATTAAGACTTAATGTCAAATCTCTATGACCAAGAGTTACTACATTATAATAATTCTGTAGTGAGTAAGTATACAAAGTTTTTAAGAATGTTAAAATGGTAGTAATAGTTATAATTAGTTTTGCATATTTTTTATCAGTTAAACATTTTTAGTATGAGATACACTTAGAATTGTGCTAAAGACTCAGGGGGTCCATATGACTATAATATGGTAACAGACTTAGTTAATTTAGCTAAAGATAATGAATTAAAATATGCAGTAGATATTTATCCATTCTATGTTTCAGATGTTGGAGCTGCCCTTAAAGCAGGAAATGATATTCGTGGAGCTCTTATAGGACCTGGAGTTCATGCATCTCATGGAATGGAAAGAACACATTATAATGCTTTAGAAAATACAGTTAAACTATTATATTTATATTTAACT
>Ga0302173_10000117_pt1 | contig 40642 bp, 29 predicted proteins | sample I_Fen_N3_1_FD_198785 | JGI IMG/M metagenome (GOLD analysis project Ga0302173, IMG submission 198785) | Peat permafrost microbial communities from Stordalen Mire near Abisko, Sweden - I_Fen_N3_1 | ecosystem: Environmental > Terrestrial > Soil > Wetlands > Permafrost | place: Sweden: Abisko... | reverse complement strand
AATTTATCCGGATAATTTGGATCAGTAGCATATCCGCAAGCTCTTAATCCTTTTGCCCAAGCTTTATAATCGTCTTTCTCGTAAGTAAATAAACTCGCGTATCTATTTTTTCCAACCAAAAATAAAGCATGATCGCGATAAGATTCTGAAGCTTCTGTATATTTTCTAAAACATTCCTGTTCCGAGTCATCGTCATGACGTACACTTTCTCCCAACCAATCTTTATGACATTTAATTCCAAAATGGTTATTGGCAGTCAATGCCAAATCTCCTCTTCCAGCACCAGATTCTAGAATTCCCTGAGCCAAAATTATACTTGCCGGAATGCCGTATTTTTGCATATTGCCCATTGCAATATCCTTAAATTGTAAAATGTAATTATTGATTAAGTCGCTGTTTACAACTGTTTTTGAAGTAGATTGAATAACCTCAGTTGTATTATTTGTAGAAGGGTAATTTTTAGCTATTGGCTTAATTGGAGCTTGTTTTTTAGTAGTTGCCACTCTTGTCCTCTGAATCTCTGCAGCTCTTTTTGTCGTCGCAATTGCAGGTTTACTAGAAGAACAACTTACTAAAGTCGCCAAAATTATGAATGTAAATATTTTTTTAACCATTGCTTTTGAGTATTGGTAATTTTTTCTGCTTCAATTTTATATTCATCCCTTCAATTCCTTGTAATCCGCCGGTATGAATGAGTAATATTTTTGAATGTTCAGGGAAATAGTTTTTATGTATTAAATCTATAACGCCAAAAACCATCTTTCCTGTATAAATTGGATCTAAAGGCACTTTTGTTTCTTCAAAAAAACGATTGATAAATTCGATTAATTCTAAATTTATCTTGCCATAACCTCCAAAATGATAGTCAGATATTAAATTCCAGTTGTCTTTCTTTGCAAAAATACGAATTTCATCGTTTAAAAAGTCACCTTTTAGCGCCGGAAACCCTAAAATTTTCTGATTTGGCAAGGCGCTATTAATTAATCCGGAGATTGTTCCGCCTGTTCCAACCGCACAGCAAACATAATTATAGATAGAATCTTCTTCAGTCAAAATCTCTTCACAGCCTTTTACCGCCAACTCATTTGTACCGCCTTCAGGAACCAAATAAAAATCGCCAAACTTATCTTTGAGCTTTTCCAAAAACGAAATTTCACTTTTAAGTCGGTATTCCTCTCTCGAAATAAATTCAAATTGCATACCGTTTTCCTTAGCAAATTTCAAGGTTGGATTTTCTTCTATTTTATCTCTTAATTCATCACCACGAATAATACCAATCGTTTTAAAACCTTGCTCTTTTCCTGCAAAAGCGACAGCAGCAATATGGTTCGAAAATGCACCTCCAAAAGTCACTAAAGTTTCTTTATTTTTGGCTCTCGCCTGAAGTAAATTGTACTTTAACTTTCTGAATTTATTACCGGAAACAAACGGATGAATTAAATCTTCGCGTTTTATGGTTAGCGAAATATCATTTGGAAAAGTGATATGAATTTCTTGATTCAAAGTCTATTATTGTTTTAATGTTAAGTACTTAAAAAAGCCTAAAAAATGTCTGTTTTTTAAATAATTTAAATCTGTTTCATTAGCATAAGCTTCTCTTTCAAAACTAATATTTCGATAAGCCAAAGCTGCATTTTTGTATTGTACAAGACGAAGTAAATACTCTAAAAAATACCATATAAAAAAAGGCAGAATCAACAATTCTAATTGCTGTCTTAAATGTATTTTCTCGTGATTTATAAAAATCTGATTTTCTTTATCAAAATCGTATTTCATCAATACAAACGGAAACACAGTCATTCCTCGATATCCTTTCGGAATTAAATATTTAGCAACAATCAGAAACATTGGCTGTAAAATTTATAAATTTGTAGATAAAAAATGTTCGATTTCATTAAAATCATAATAAATTTGATTCTAATAGAAGAAAAACCCGAACTCTAAGCAGATTTATGAAAGAGCAAAGTAATGAAATTAAATTAATCGAAGGCGAAGATTTTTACTATACGCCCGAAGGTTATAAATGCTTTACTGAAAAACACCACTTAAAACGTGGATATTGTTGCAAAAGCGGTTGTCGTCATTGTCCGTACGGATTTGATAAAAACACAGGTCAAATTAGAAAAAAAACGAATTAGAGAATGTGTCAATTTGACAATGAGATAATTTTAAAAAATAGATCAACAATCTAAAATCTAAAATAAACAATCTAAAATATTTATATGGATATTCTCTTGCGAAAATTTAGGATTACCATCCACAAATCCTATCATAGGTCGGATATCCGTTATCCCTAGTTTTTTTTAATTAGAAAATGTGACAATTTGAAGATGAGATAATTTGAATGCATTCCAATTGCAATCAATTAATTGTTAGTCACATTTGAGCCTTTGCAGGTTAAAATAATCTAAAAAACAAAAAATTAATCTGTTGTTAATCTAACTAAAATATCTTAGCATCTTAGCAACTTAGCTCTCTTAAAAAAAATGACTTTTCAAGAACAAATAAAACAAGGAATTCCATCTATATTACCTCCAAAGGCAACTTACGATTTGGCCATTAACCACGCGCCAAAACGAAAAGAAATACTTTCGGCAGAAGAAAAAAAATTGGCTTTAAAAAATGCATTACGCTATTTTGAACCACAACATCATGAGGAGTTAATTCAGGAATTCTCTGAAGAATTAGAAAAATATGGCCGTATATATATGTATCGTTTGCGTCCGGATTACAGAATGTACGCGCGTCCAATAGACGAATATCCCGGAAAATCAATACAAGCAAAAGCCATTATGCACATGATTCAGAACAATCTGGATTATGCTGTGGCGCAACATCCGCATGAATTAATTACTTATGGTGGTAACGGAGCTGTTTTCCAGAACTGGGCTCAGTATTTATTAACGATGCAATACTTATCTGAAATGACAGATGAGCAAACTTTAACTATGTATTCTGGACATCCAATGGGATTATTCCCTTCGCATGCTGAAGCACCAAGAGTTGTAGTTACTAATGGAATGGTTATCCCTAATTATTCTAAACCGGACGATTGGGAAAAAATGAATGCTTTAGGTGTTTCGCAATACGGACAAATGACCGCTGGAAGTTATATGTACATTGGCCCACAAGGAATTGTACACGGAACTACGATTACGGTTTTAAATGGTTTTAGAAAAATAAAACTAAATCCCGAAGGTAATTTATTCGTAACTTCAGGACTTGGCGGAATGTCTGGTGCACAACCAAAAGCCGGAAATATTGCAGGTTGCATCACGGTTTGCGCCGAAGTAAATCCTAAGATTACTAAAATCCGTCACGAACAAGGATGGATAAACGAGATTGTGACTTCGACTGAAGAATTGGTAAAAAGAGTCAATCTGGCAAAAGCCAATAAAGAAGTAGTCTCGATTGCTTACTTAGGAAATGTTGTTGATGTTTGGGAATGTTTTGACAAAGAAAACATTAAAATTGATTTAGGTTCAGATCAGACTTCGCTTCATAATCCTTGGGCAGGAGGTTATTATCCTGTTGGAATTTCGTTTGAAGAAGCCAATGAAATGATGGCCAACAATCCTGAGTTATTCAAAGAAAAAGTACAGGAATCTTTACGTCGACAAGCAAAAGCAATTAACAAACACACGGCAAAAGGAACGTACTTTTTTGATTACGGAAATGCATTTTTACTCGAAGCTTCTCGCGCTGGTGCAGATGTAATGGCCGAGAATAATATCGATTTTAAATATCCTAGTTATGTACAGGATATTATGGGACCAATGTGTTTTGATTATGGTTTTGGACCTTTTAGATGGGTTTGTACCTCAGGAAAACCAGAAGATTTACAAAAAACAGATACCATTGCAAGTCAGGTTTTAGAAGAATTAGCAAAAACTTCTCCAAATGAAATTCAGCAACAAATGCAGGATAATATTAAATGGATTAAAGGCGCGCAGGAAAATAAGCTGGTCGTGGGTTCTCAAGCCAGAATTCTTTATGCTGACGCCGAGGGAAGAATTAAAATAGCTGAAGCCTTTAACCAAGCAATTGCAAAAGGCGAAATTGGAACTGTTGTTTTAGGACGCGATCATCATGACGTTTCAGGAACTGATTCTCCTTACAGAGAAACTTCCAATATCTACGACGGATCACGCTTTACAGCCGATATGGCGATTCAAAACGTGATTGGAGATAGTTTTAGAGGAGCAACCTGGGTTTCTATACATAATGGTGGCGGAGTTGGCTGGGGAGAGGTTATAAATGGTGGTTTTGGTATGGTTCTTGATGGCTCTAAAGAGGCTTCAAAGCGTTTAGCATCAATGCTTTTCTGGGATGTTAATAACGGAATTTCAAGACGAAGCTGGGCTCGAAACGACGAAGCGATTTTTGCTATAAAAAGAGCGATGGAAGTTCAGCCTTTATTAAAAGTAACTTTACCTAATATAGTAGACGAAAAGCTATTTTAGATAAAGATTGTCACCTTGAGCGAAGTCGAAAGGCTAACGAAGAAAAAAAGGGCTTCGACTCCGCTCAGCCTGACAGAGAAATAAGAACATTAAATTTTAAACATATGAAAACATTCAAATTAGTACCCGTTTTTTTGCTTTTAATACTAGCCTCTTGCAGCACTGTTAGTGTTTACTCTGATTACGATAAAAACGTAGATTTTGCGCCTTATAAAACCTATGCTTTTTTTAAGCCTGGAATTGATAAGGTCGAAATTTCTGATTTGGATAAAAGACGTATTCTACGTGCTATAGACGAGCAAATGCAAGCAAAAGGCTTCACTAAAAGTGACAACCCTGATTTATTAATTAACATTTTTACTAAAGCAAGAGAGCAAGTTAATGTAAACCAGTTTAGCGCCGGATGGGGTTACGGTTGGGGTTGGGGATGGAATCCTTACATGATGTACGGAGGAAACCAAACTACCGTTTCTACTTCTACAGAAGGAACTTTATTTATTGATTTAATTGATGCTAAAAAGAAAGAAATGATCTGGCAAGGTGAAGGTGTAGGAACTTTAACTAAAAACGTTGACAAAAAAGATGAAAAAGTTGCCGAATTTGTTTCTAAAATTTTAGCACAATATCCTCCGGTAAAAAAATAATTAATACATTTGCGATTCAATTATCTAAAATGAAAAACTTAAATATCATTATTATCTCTATTAATATTATTGCTATTCAGCAATAATAGTGAGGTATTATATAAATAAGTAAACAAAATACAATTTATTAAACCTCCTAAATCGGGAGGTTTTTTTATTTAAAAAAGCTATTAAACAGTACATTTTTGCCACAGATTTCACAGATTAAAAATCTTTTTAAATCATTTAATCTGTGGCAAAAAAAATCAACACAAAATCATGAATCTATTTAACGAAGTACTTGCTGCTAAAAAGCAACTCGAAAATGTAGTTGCCGCTACTCCACTCACACAAAATCTCAACCTTTCGGATGAATTTAAATCTACCATTTTATTAAAAAGAGAAGATTTACAAATTGTACGATCGTATAAAATTAGAGGTGCTTACAACAAAATTTCCTCGTTAAATGAAACCGAAAAAGCAATTGGAATTATTTGCGCCAGTGCGGGAAACCATGCACAAGGCGTAGCATACTCTTGCAATCTGTTAAAGATAAACGGTAAAATTTACATGCCAAAAACTACTCCAAAACAAAAAGTAAAACAGGTACAACTATTCGGTAAATCTTTTGTTGAGATTGTTCTTACGGGCGATACTTTTGATGATGCATATGCATCGGCAACTGCAGATGCAATCCAAAACCATAAAATATTTATTCATCCTTTTGACGATGAAAAAGTAATTGCAGGTCAGGGAACTGTTGGCTTAGAAATTCTTGAAAGCTTTAAAGAACCAATCGATTATGTTTTTGTTCCAATTGGCGGCGGCGGATTAGCTTCTGGTTTATCTGAAGTTTTTAAACATTTGAGTCCAAATACTAAGATTATTGGTGTTGAACCAAAAGGTGCTCCTTCGATGAAAACTTCTATTGAAGAAAACAAAAATACAGCCTTAAAAACAATAGACAAATTTGTAGATGGCGCCGCCGTAAAACAAGTTGGCGACATCACTTTTGAAATTTGCCGCAACAATCTGGATGATATTATTCTCGTTCCAGAAGGAAAAGTATGTACTACAATTTTACGTTTGTATAATGAAGAAGCGATGGTTGTAGAACCTGCGGGAGCGTTGACAATTGCTGCCTTAGATTTTTATAAAGATAAAATAAAAGACAAAAACGTAGTTTGCGTTGTAAGCGGAAGCAACAATGATATTGAAAGAACTGCCGAAATAAAAGAACGTTCTTTACTTTACGAAGGTTTGATGCATTATTTTATGATTCAGTTTCCGCAACGTCCCGGAGCTTTAAAAGAATTTGTAAACAATATTTTAGGACCTGACGATGACATCACTTATTTTCAGTTTGCCAAGAAAAATAGCCGAGAAGTTGGCTCTGTAGTAGTTGGACTAGAATTAAAAAACAAAAAAGACATTCAGGCAATTAAAATGAATATGACTAAAAACGGTTTTGAATTTCAATATTTAAATGATAAGCACGATTTATTTACGCAGTTAATTGGATAAAAAAAAGTTAAATGATAATTATCAGAAAACAAAGACTCACTTGTATTGTATTTTTGCGATCTGAATTTTATACCAAAGAAAATGGCAACTCAAGATATTTCAAGCTTAGGCGATATTAAACTTTTAGTAAATGCATTTTATGCAAAAGTGCAGGACGACGATTTGATAGGTCCAATTTTTAACCAAAAAATGTTAGGAAGATGGCCTGAACATCTTGAGAAAATGTATCGCTTTTGGCAGACTATTTTATTAGAAGAGCACACTTATTCTGGAAGTCCGTTTCCTCCACATAAACAACTACCAATAGATCAAGCACATTTTGATCGCTGGATGGAAATTTTTACCTCTACTGTAGATTTTTTATTTGTTGGAAAATTAGCCGAAGAAGCTAAAGTTCGAGCGGCAAATATGGCTTATATGTTCAATTATAAAATTGAATATTTTAGAAATGCTGAGAATCATTAAAGAAGCAATTTTATTTCTAAAACATTGAAATACTTCTTCTAAAAATTAAAGTCTTAGCCCTGATGGAAGTGATATCCTTTTTATCCGCCGTGGCGGATAATAAGATATAGCGGACAGTAGGAAATAGCTCTAAGAACTAGATGAACCTTCCTAAGAGACTTAACGAAAAACGCAATAAAAGATACTTTCGAACAAAAAAATTGTAGTGAATAGCAAAAAATAGCGGTCTAAATTCGTAATTTTACAATCTAATCTACAACGTTTTCGAAATGAATGCAAGTATTGAAACAAATCCATTATTAGAGCGATTGCCTAAACATTTAAAGCAATTTATTAAGCCACAAGATTATAGCGATTACACGCCAATAAATCAGGCGGTTTGGCGATATGTAATGCGTAAAAATGTAGATTATTTATCAAAAGTTGCTCATAGTTCCTACTTAGAGGGTTTACGCAAAACAGGAATCGAGATCGATTCTATTCCAAGTATGTATGGAATGAATAGAATTCTGACCGAAATTGGATGGGCTGCTGTTGCCGTTGACGGATTTATTCCGCCAAATGCATTTATGGAATTTCAGGCTTACAACGTTTTGGTTATTGCCTCAGATATTCGTCAATTAGAACATATTGAATATACACCCGCACCAGATATTATTCACGAAGGTGCCGGCCACGCTCCTATTATTGCAAATCCTGAATATGCTGAGTATTTACGTCGTTTTGGTGAAATAGGCTGTAAAGCGATTTCGTCTCATAAAGATTATCAGATGTACGAAGCAATTCGTTTGCTTTCGATTTTGAAAGAAGCGGAAGACACACCTCAGGAAAAAATTGACGAAGCTGAGAAAGCGGTTGCCGATTTACAAAATAATATGGGGGAATTGTCTGAAATGGCTCAAATTCGAAATCTACATTGGTGGACTGTTGAATATGGCTTGATTGGAACTGTCGAAGATCCTAAAATATACGGTGCAGGATTACTTTCGTCTATTGGTGAAAGTGCTTGGTGCATGACTGATAACGTGAAGAAAATACCTTATGACATATCGGCTGCGAATCAAAATTTTGATATTACGCAGTTACAACCTCAACTTTATGTCACGCCTAATTTTTCTTATTTAAGTTTGATTCTGGAAGAATTTGCCAATAAAATGGCGTTAAGAACCGGAGGTATTTCTGGGATTCAAAAACTAATTCATTCTAACGCTTTAGGAACTATTGAATTGAGTACTGGTTTACAAATCTCTGGTGTTTTTACAAATGTTGAAGAAGAGGAAGGGAAACCTGTTTACATTCAAACCACAGGAAAAACGGCTTTATCTTATCGTGAAAAAGAATTAGTTGGACACGGAACTTTAACGCATCCACATGGATTTGGAAGCCCGATTGGGAAACTGAAAGGCTTTAACCTCGCCATTGAAGATATGAGTCCGAAGGATTTACAAGCATATAGTATCGTCGAAAACGAAACTGTAAAACTGGAATTTGAAGGCAATATAATTGTTGAAGGTGAAATTATTACTGGTTCGAGAAACTTACACGGAGAAATCATCTTAATCAGTTTTAGAAATTGTACCGTTACTCACGGCGAAACGGTTTTGTTTGCGCCAGAATGGGGTAATTATGATATGGCAATTGGTAAAAAAGTTGTTTCTGCTTTTTCCGGTCCGGCCGATGTGAATAGTTTTGACCTTATTAATACGGTTCCAAAAACTACTACTATAAAAGCAAAACACTCAGAAGAACGTGATGATTTAGAAGTTCTTTATCAAACAGTTCGCCTGATTAGAGAAAATAAAGATTCTAAATCTGAGCTAAAAGCTGTCTTTGAAAAACTTCAAAAAAATCATACTAACGATTGGTTGCTTTCTGTTGAAATTGCAGAACTTTTGAAAGATTCTGATGAAAAACAACTTTTGCAGGAAGTATTGGTTTATCTGGATCAATTGAAAATAAAACGTCGTGAAGTAGCGCATTTAATTTCTGGAGGTTTGGATTTGATTTTTGATAAAGAGAAATGCTAAAACTATAGTTTATCATTTCGACCGAAGGGAGAAATCACACCTTATAGACCAAGATTGAAAACTTTCTTTGTCGAGTTTCTTGTGTGATTTCTCCCTTCGGTCGAAATGACAAGTTTGCGATAAAACCTTTGAATCTTTGCAACTCTGAACCTTTGAACCTCTTTAAATTTACAACTTTAAATCCTGATTCAATTCTTTCTCAGATTCAATCGTTTTTCCGTTGTATTGTAGTTTCCAACCCATAGAATTGGTTAGAATTAAAATTTTAGATAATTCACTAATTAGTCTGTTTTGCGCGTTTGTTTTAAGCGTAGAATTTTCAATCTTTTTAGCCAAATTTGCTTTTACAGATTTGTTTATTTTATTGTAATCGTCTCCTGTAAAGGGATTCAATTTACTTTGTTCTACATCATAAAACTGAATATCGGGATTGATTGTGATTTCTTCTTTAGGGATATTTAAAATCGTGATTGTTTTGTTCTTCTCGTCAATATCATATTTCATTTTATGCAAGTCATAAGCTACAGTAACATTTGCATTGACGACAACTAAAGCTTTCTTTTCAAAAGAAACCATATCCATTAAATATTTCTGCTGATTTTTATAGGTTATAACTTCGGAGAAATGTCCTTCGGTAACTACCAATTTACCAACATTCAAGATTTGTTGTTGAATTAAATTAGTATTATAATCGATTGTAGAATCGTCGGCTTTTTTAAATTCGCAGTATTTGAAAGCCAAAATAATGACTACAACAATAACTCCGATTCCTATAATTCTTTTGACTAAGTTTTGCATTCTATTATATTGTTTAAACGAATTTACTTCTTTTTTTTATTTTTACATGGCATGAATTATTATTCTTTTGCCACGAATTTCACGAATTTTCACTAATGCTTTGTCTATAATTTATTAATGATACGAATTTAAAATTTGTGAAATTACTTATTATACACAAACTGCGAATTCGTAAAATTCGTAGCAAAAAAACATCAAAAATTTTCTAAAAAGGATATCCAATTGCGATATTAAGTATCAAATTTTCTTTACGCCACGGGCCGCTTCCAAAATTAATATCGTCAATTACCCATCGATCGCCTTGAGGTAAATATGGTTTTCTAAGTGGGAAGGCCAAATCTGTTCTTAAAACAAAAAATGACAAATCGAAACGCAAACCTGCTCCTGCTCCCACCGCAATATCTTTCATAAAATCTTTAGTAATTTCTCCGCCAGGTTTATTTGGATCGGCATTCATAAGCCAAATATTTCCAGCATCGACAAATACTGCACCACGAACAATACTAAATAATTTCGCTCTGTATTCTGTACTAAATTCTAGTTTTAAATCTCCTGATTGATCTGGCAAAAACGAATTATCAGTTTTTGTATTTACAAAACTTCCCGGTCCAATTGATCTCGCTCTAAAGGCTCGAATACTATTGGTTCCTCCAACTACAAATTGTTTTGATGTTGGCAGAGCACCAGAATTCCCATACGGAATTCCAATTCCTAATATGATTCTGCTGGCTAGTTCACTATTTTTCGTAAGTTTAAAATAATGTCTAAAATCACCTCTCATTTTTACATATTGACTAAACGGAACGTCAAATATTTTTATAGTGTCATTCTTTTTGACATTTGCTCCTGTTGCCAACCCTGTTATATTTCCTGCCAAATCTAAATCTCCGCTAAAATAAAACGTATTTTTTTTACGCTTCTGCATAGTGTTAGTATAGGTGAAGTTGTATGTTGGACCAAATATCAATTGCTTTTCGATGATTTTTTTTAGTGATTCGTCTGTTTCTGCATCTGCTAAATACTCGGCTGTTACATGGTTTGGACTTACATATGTAACATCAATGACATTTAACTGATGCTCTTTTCTGACATTCTCTTTCCACAAATAACCAAAAGAGGTCTGAAAAGAATTCAAGGCATACAATTGTGTTCTGTTTTGATATTCGTAACGTAATGTAGCTTTGGTTCTTGGCACAAATTCACTTGAGCCTTCAATACGAAATGGCGTTACAAATCGTGGCCAAGTCAAACTGGTTTCTGTACCTAGTTTATAGATGTTTTTTCCGCTATTTGCTCCTGAAAGCTGAAAATCGGCACCACCAAAAACAGATACTGTTAGCAATTCGGCACCGCCAAATAAATTTCGGTTGTTCCAGTTTACATTAATCTCTGAACCTGTATAACTCGCTGAGTTGGTTTTTCCTAAAACTTCAACACGAATAAATTTTTTCGGCAAAAGCGTTAAATAGTAATATGTATCTAAAGTATTTGGTAAACTATCTGATAGTTTAAATTCATTTTTCACAAAACTGAATGTTCCGAGATTTACAAATCGGTTTAAGGTTAAATTGTGATCTTTTCGGTTGTAAAGATCTCCTTGTTTAAAATATATGGCGCGATCGAAAACTCTAGGTTTAAACGTATTTGCGGTATCTATAATTGTAAAATCTTTGTATTGTACAATGTCTTCTTTTTTATATTTTACGCTATCTTTTGAAAGTGTAAAATTAGGATATACAACAATTTTATTAATCTTGTATGAAGTAAGTGCTTTTGGTGGCGTATCGGCTTTTATTACCAATCTAATTTTTACTTCATAATCTCCTTTACTACTATCTACCTGAGCTAAAATATAATCAGGATTAAAATAATAATAGCCTTTTTCTTTTAGTCTGGCATCTATCCGTTCGCGTTCGGCTTTAATAATATCCAAATCATAAGGTCTACCTACTTTTAATAAACTTCTTCGGCTTGATCTTCCAATAATTCTTGACATTGCCAAAGAATCGTCAGGAAAAGTCACACTTTTAATTTTATATTGTCTTTTAGGTTCAACAGTATATTCTGCAGTTACTCTTTTATTACTAACGGTGGAATCTGAACTTACACGGGTTTTAAAATAACCTTTGTTTTCGGTAAAATTTCGCAAAACAGATGCGTTATAATCTAAATCGACTTTGCTAAAAAGTACTGGCGGTTCACCAACTTTAGTGCGCAGCCAATATCGAATTCCTTTTTGTTTTTTGGGTTCGCCTGCAATATTATAAAACCATAATTTAGGTCGCAATCCTAAAAATTGTTTGTTAGGCAAAGGGCGCAACAAAGCGGTTAAATTTGCCTCTAATTCTTTTTTTTCTTTCTTTGTTATAATGGTGTCCTTTATGGTCACGGAGCCTCCTGTGTACAACAAATCACCTTTAGGTAGATATTTTGTATTGCTGCATCCAAAAACTAAAAATAAGGATATCACAATAAAACATCTGATACATTTTGTTTTCATATTGCTATGTTTTTTGCTCATTTCCTTCTATTTGATTTTCCTCTTTGTCCTTCTCTTCTTTTTCTTTCTGTTTGTTTTTTTCCTTGCGTATTTTTTCTTCTTTAATCATCTCCTTTTCTGCAGCACTACGACGAAAAAGTTCTCTGAATTTATTATAACTCATGGTAATAATAAAGGCAACTCCCGTTTCAACAACTTGTCCTTCTACAGCAACCTGATATTCATTTTTTCTATAGGCACGAACCATATAACGCCCGTCTTTTGTAAGTTGATAATCTAGCGCAACGTCGCCGGCAATATTGGTGCTTTGCTCATTGGCGCGTTCCTGGCCTTCAACTGCAAAACTACTTCCAACCGTTACTTTTAGTCGATCGTTTAAGAGTTTTTTAGAAACACCAACATTCAAATCGGTTCTGTTTTCTTTTGCACCTGTAGTATAATCTTCTGTCGATTCCAGATCAAATTCTAATTGAACTCCTGAAATCAATTCTCCTGCCAAATCATTCAATTGTTGCGAGAGTATTTTACTCACACTTTGTCTTGCCAATGATTCAGCACTTGTTCCGCCGCTCTCGCTCGCAAACGGATTTTCACCAATAAATCGATTCAAAAGCAAAAGCGCAAATACTTGTTTATTTAATTCAGCAGGTTCTTGTCGAAGCTGTTCTAATTTCGTTTTAGACTTGGTAATAATATCTGGCGAAACATCATAATTTCCGTCCGGAAGCACAATATCAAAAGTTATTTCCGGTTTTAACAATTCGCCATTCATTTTCAAATGTGTCTGAAATGGGATTTTTTGTTTGTATGTGTTTTTCTCCGCCGGGCTCATAGTTCCCAATTGATTTCCTAATAAGTCAATTGGTGCTGTATTTACTTTATAAATTGCAGTAATATTCAAATTTGCCATTGTTGGCTCGCCATTCCAAATGATGTAACTTCCTTTTTGAATATCAAATTTTCTGCGAATCATATTAAAACTCATTTCATATGCTCCTTCTGAAAACTCATATTTACCCGTTAAAGTTGTTTTTCCCGAAGGGTCAATTCCTCCAATAAGTTCAGCTTCACCTTTTAGATTCAAATAATCTCCATTTCCTTTATCGATCACTAAAGTAAGTTCTGCTTTCTTGTCGATAGAAATTGCAACGCTTACATCCATACCAATTAATTGCGATTGATTAAGCTTATTCTCGATCGCAATGGTTTGTTTGAGTTGTAAATCGTCTTCGTTTACAAATTCTACAATTCCTTCTCGATCTGCAATTGACGGATCTGATTGCGGCAAAACAACTGTAAATTTGGTGTCTTCATTGATTTTGATCGTTCCACCCACAATAGGGTTTGCAAGTGTTCCTTTGATATTTAGTTTGGTATCTAAAATCAAGTCACCGTAAAACATATCATTGTCGATTTCTTTAGAATGAATTGCTCTAAAATCGTCGGCAACAATTGTTAAACCAAAATCAAAATTGCTATAATCAGCAGATTTTATTGTTCCATCTATGGTTAACTCATTATCATTTTCGTCATGAAAAGAAAATTTATCAAACGTAATCACATCGTTCTGAACTGTTATTTTCTCGTCTACGGTTTTAAAGTATGAATTGAATTTTGTTACTCTGAAACCTGCTTCTTTAAAATTTAATTCGCCATTTACTTTTGGTGCAGTTGCTTTTCCTGTAATTTTAAAATTACCAGCCAAAAATCCTTTTCCTTCAGTAAGATTTCCCATACTGAAACCTTGAATACTTTTGATTGTAAGTTTATTTACATCTAAATTAAAATCAAGATTTCCATCGTCAATTTTGTAATCGCCTGTCAGACTTACGTCATTTTCTTCGCCTGTAAGCGTTACATTGGCTGCTAATAAATTATCAGTCTTGTTGTCTACTTTTATTGCAATATCTCCAACCGGTTCGCCTTTAAAAGCAAATTTTTCTACTTTTATATCTGATGTAAATATTGGTTTTGTCATTATGTTTTCGACCAAAGCCGATCCATTTATCAAACCTTGCATTAAAAGTTCGTCTTTTTTAACGAGGTTCATAATGGTCTCAATTTTGAAATTAACAAAATCGACTTTCAAAGGAGAATTATTTCCTTCAGTTTGAGATTGAACCCTTAGTTCATTGCCTGAATTCTCTAAGAAAAATTTATTTACATAAAGTCTTTTATCGTCTAGTTCTATACGGTTTTCCGGATCAAGATTCCATTTATCATAATTTAGTATAAAATTATCCGAATCTAATTTTAGGGTATTTTTGCCATCCTCATACAGTAATTCTCCTTTTATTAAATACTGCTCTTTTTCTTCTTTATCTTTTACTTGTAAAGCGTAAGAAAGAATATTATTCTGAATATTACCAGACAAACCTGCAAAAGGAATTTTAAAATCTCCGCTTTCTACAGGCGCGATAGAAACTTGATATTCTAATGTATTTTCTTTTGCTTCGATATTTATTTTACCATCAGAAATTGTGTTTCCAGCATAAACAATTTTCGGAATCGTTCCTTTTATTGCCAAAGAATCTAAAACATTATTGTATTTTCCGGTAAGGACAATAGGTTCTAAACTTGTTAATTTGGGAACGAGTTTAAAAAGCAACGGATCGTTGTCTATTTTTAATGTAAAAGCTAATCTTTGCTCATCTGATTCTCCGTTTACTTTAGGATTTTTTAAATCCATGTATTTAGACAATGATTTTTTTATGGCTGCTGATAATGTTGTCAATTTGTATTTTCCATCAACTTCTGCTTTTAAGAATTGAGAAGAGATTTTGATATTATTTCGGTTATTATCTGCAAAAGCAATTATACTCATTGAGTCTAAAACAATTGGTTCTAAGCCTTGCGAAACCTGAATGTTCGAAAGAAATACTTTTCCGTTTAAAAAATCAGGATTACTATTGGCAATATCAGCATCAACATTTCCTCTCAGTTTCAATGGACCGGCATGCAGATTTAATTTTTCTAAATCTGCAATATCCAGATTTAGTTTTAATTGAATGGTTGGATATTTATCTTTTGTATTTCCACTGGCAACTAAATCAAAATGCAAATTTGGGTCTTTCATTCCAGATTTAACAGCAAATGATCCGTTTTCGATATTCCCTTTTAGCGCTAAATCTTTATAGGTGTATTTATTAAACACGGCTTTCTGCAACAATCCGTCAAATTCTGCCTGAGCCGTTTTTGGGTCTAAACCTTTGCCTTTTACTTTCGCTTTGAGCGTAATTTTTCCAATTGAATCATTTTTAATTAATCGTCCCAAATCGAAATTTAATAAATAAACGGTTGCGTCATAACGTTCTTTGTTCTTAACACGTTGATCAAATAATCCATCTACTTTTGCATTTCCAAAACTACTGCTTAAGATCAAATTGGTATTAAAACTCTGTGCTGAACCTTTAAATTTTCCCTGCAAATTTAATTGTGATGGTAACTGAATATTTCTTGGAATTGTTCCTGCTGGCACAAACGAATAAATATCTTTTGAGGTGCTGGATAGTTTTTTAATATCTAAATCATAAGTCGCTTTTTGAGCATCTGGTAATCCTTTTATTTTCCCCGAAAGGGAAACTTTTGTTGTTCCTATTCCGCTCATCTCGAATTGCGGAATATTTAAATCATTTACTTTTCCGCTTACGCGCGTGTTCAAGTACAAAATGGCATTTGGATTACTTTTAAATGGATTTGTTTTTTGTAAATCCGGCACAAATAATAATATGTCTTTAAATCCTATTTTTGATTGCTTTAAATTGGCGTCTACAGAAAGTTTTTCGATATTTTTAGAAACTTCTGCAATTGATGGATAACTAACTTTTACTTTATCCTGTAGCAAGGTTTGTGGGGTTTTTAAGTACAAATCAGTTAAATATGCATTTTTAGGTCCATAAAAGAAATTGGTTTTGAAGGACTGAATCTGCAATCCGCTTTTGTCATTTGCGGTTAAGGTTTTTATATTTCCAGAAATAGTATCATTTCCGTAATACAGTTTCTCTGCTTTAAAATTGATTTTGTCCAAATCCATATGACTGTAATCTATTCCTTTTGAAACTGGTTTCGATTGCATATCATCAAACTTGAAAGCGATATTTTCTAAACTAACATCGTTCAACTTTGCTTTCCAACCTGCTTGTTTTATTGCCGTTGTATCTAAATTTGGAGTTTGAATTTGTTTGTCTTTTGCTCCTAATCGAAGATTTCCTTTTAAATTTTTTAATTCGAAAGTTTCTAAATCTACAAGCTGTTTGTTAAGGTCTATTGTATTGAATACTAAATTTAGGTTTCCTAACTTTATTCCTGAATCTAATTTGGAATCTTTGTTATCATAAGCAATATCAATTTTAGACAAACTGATTTTACCTAATTTTAAATTGAAGTCGTTTCTTTTAGAAATTGTATCTGCAGTTTTTACTGAAACTTCGGCTATTTTCTCGACAACATCCTGATTTAAAACAACTTTTAAGCCGCTTAAATTTATGTTCGGAATATCAAAATCCATTTTGTCCAAATCGAATTTATTGAATTTTGTATCAAAATTAGAAAGCTTTAGGCGAATGTCATTTTTAGAAAAATCGTCTTTGAAATTAAAACTAACGTTTTCCAGATCTATTTTTACTACTGAAATTTTAAATGGTTTACTATCCGGATCTTCGACTTTAGGTTGTTTAGATTCAAAAGCTTTTATGATGTAATCAAAATTAAAAACGCCTTCTTTATTTCTGGAAATATTTGCTTTCACATTTTCTAATGAAACTGAATTGATTTCGAGTTCACTGCTTACCAATTTAAACAAATCGACATCAATCTCTAATCGTTTACCTGCCAATAAAGTATCTTTCTTTTGATCTTGAAAATAAAAACCTTCTAAAACTATGTCTTTTGGAAATTTAATAGAGATATGATCTAAAGAAACTTTCGTTTTAATTTTCCCCTGCAGATAGTTAATCGCCTTATCCTTAGCGAAATTCTGAACAGACGGAATTTGAATTAAAACAATCAGAAGTAGTAAAAGCGCAACAATCGAAACAACGCACCAAAGCAGTATACGTAGTGCTTTTTTTAGAAAATAAATTGGTTTCTTATTCATACGTTCATAAAACACGTTTAGATAATTGCGCTACTAAAATTACAGTCTTATACAATTTACAAAATTGTAAAAAATATACCTCAAAAATTTACACAATTAAGATCAATTATTCCATAATTTCACACATATGTAACTTTTTTCTTATTTAAATTAAAATTTTACATGAGGAAGCTTTTTTTCTAAAAGTTCCATTTTTTGTCTCAGTTTGGATAAGAATTTCTGATGCTGCTCTGACTCAGGATTAAAACTTCGATGGCGCAGACTTTTTTGAATTTCTGAGATTTCCTGCATCGTAGTGATGCTACTTTCAGAAATATAATTCTCACTAAACCTATTCCATATATAATCTATCGCAATTTTATTTGGATGTAGCATATCCTCAGCGTAAAAACGATAATCACGAAGTTCGTCGATCATGATTTCGTAAGAAGGAAAATAATTATGAGTCGATCCCATAGCCTGGCGACGAAAGTCAAAAGTCTGATGTAAGGCTGTAAATAAATGCGATTTACTCAATTGATTTTCTGTAAAACCGTCTTTTATATGACGTACAGGCGAAACAGTAAAAATGAAGTCTATATTTGGATTTAAACTCTGAATAAATTCGATGGTATTTTGAATACTTTTCTGAATTACTTCTACCGATAATAATTCTTTTAAAAACTGTTTTTGAGGTACTTTATGGCAATTGGCTACAATTTGATCGCTTTCTATATTTCTATAAACCCAGGATGTTCCGTAAGTAATAATTATGTGTGTGGCTTCAATTAATTGTTTGTAGGTTTCTGAAAGTGCTTTATTTAAGGTTTCTAATAATTCTTGTCTGTCAGAATTACTTAAATCCGAATGGACTTCATAACTATGCCAGCGTTCATTATAAAAGAAAACATCTTTTTCTGTATATATTTCTTTTTTAATGGTTCGCGTAATTAATTTTTCGATCGAAACTGAATTAAAAATAATCCCAAACGGATTTGTTTCGTTTTGAAATTTGAAATAATCAAACTTCTCGTCCATATTTTGGGCAAAACAAGAACCAAAAGAAAGTATTTTCGAATTATAATCGATCGGATTGTTACTTTTCGAAATTGGAATTTGAGTTCTGAATTGCATGGCTTTTAGTTTTAAACAAATTTCAAACTTTTTTTATAAACAAAAGACAATAGCACAAAGTATTTTAAATTTCAAATTCAACTCAATTTAATTAATAAACATACCGAATTATGTGATGTGTTTTTTTACCATTTTCTGAGTATTCTTCCGTTAAAGGATAACCATCTTTATTATAAGTATACATTCGATTAATTATTAAAGTATAGATTGAACGATTTCCAGAAGTCATAAATTGGCGAGTATGATTTGTCTTTATAACATTATTTTTTCCAAGCAAATTATCAGAAAATATTTCTTCGCCCAACAATAAATTAAATCCAAGTACATTTTTCATTGGATGATTTTTATCATCATAACTATATTTGTTATTTTCTCCACCCGAAAGTTCTCCCTGATATAAGGGCGTTTTTTCTTCTTCAACTTCCTCAACAATATTTCCATTCTGTACGATAAATTTCCCAATGTTATCTCTGTTTATTATGTTAGGGTTTTCGCAATGATCTACATAAAATATCATTTGATCTCCTTTATATGAATATTTTCTAGAAGAGAAATAGCCTTTATAAATGATTTCTTTTAATTTATTATTTTCATATAAATAATTTGTTTCCCTTACGGATGAATTCTCGTAAATAACCTTTTTTGTTGTTATAAAATCGCCTGAGTAAATAAATACCGTCTTTGTTTTTTCCTTCGCATTAAAAATAGATTCAATTTTATTTCCATCGAAAGTTAATTCTAGTGTGTAATTTTTTGAAGGGTAATCTAAACTTTCATACAAAATTGTTTTAGGTGCAATTATTGTTTTGTTTTCACTCTTGTTGACTTTAAATGTGCATGAACTCGATAATATTGACAGATTAAGTAAACAAAGCAGGTGTATTTTTAGCATGGTCTTTTTTTGCCAAAAAAACACAATTTCATATCTAACAATATACTGAATACGACATATTTATAATATTTCGAGGCCAAATACACAAATAAGAAGTAAAATTCTATCGGTTGAAATCAAAGCTGTTTTAACAAAAAAAGCCAAATACAATTTGCATCTGGCTTTCTAAAAAAAAAAAATGTAATTAATAGGTGTAATTAAATATTTCTTTTACTGATCCATTTTCATTATGGGTTATTTTTTTTGTTGGATAATCATTCGAATTATAGTCAAATTCAGTAGGGTAAACTACAGGTCCGTAAATTAACTTATCATTTTGAACTACAGAAATCGTGCGTTTTTTAACATTATTAATTGAGGAATAAATTTCCTGGCCAAGCGAGGGAGTAATTTCCTGATCTAATAATAAAACAAAACCTATAACATTTTTAAAAACATTATTTTTAGTATCATATCCATATACATCTGTTGTAGTAAAATTGTCCGCTGTAGAAACATGCTTCATTAAGTTTCCATCCTCTAAAGTAAACAATTCCGCATCATTATCTTTTGACTCTATCCCAGTAGTTTTGTCTGTAGAATAACTTTCTTTTTTAACAGTTCCATCAACATTGTACGTATAAACTTGTCTAAAAGCTTGTCCGTTTTTAGACCCTGTCACTGTTTCTAATTTACCGTTCAAATAAGTATAAGCAGTTTCGCCAGATTTTACTTCCTGACCTTCAATTATGTAATAATCAACTTTTTTTATTATGTGATTACCGTTGTATGTAAAATCTATCTTACTGAATACATTGCTAATACTTACAATTTTATTTCCGTCATAAGTAATAGTACTAACTTTATTTTCTGAAGGAAATGCTGGGTTAGTAAGTTCTATTGTTTTTGGTAATGATGAACTAGCGGAATTAGATTTCTCATCATCTTTAGAACATGATACTACTGTTAATGCAAAGGCGCTAAAAAGGCATAAAAATTTTTTCATTTTTTTTTAAATTAAATAGTTAATACTCTTAAGTAAAACTATTGCACTTAAAATGAAAGAAGTGACAGTAAAAGACAACTTTACAATAGAATAAGACAACTTATTAATGTAAGATAATAATTGGTGCAATTTTATTTTAGCATTTATATATTAATTCCATTCGGATTTAAGTTTTTACTATAAAATCACCTTTACAGAGTAAAAACTATGGTCTACGTGTACACTTTCAATAAACTAAAACTCTATAAACTAAAAATCAGCTAATTAACTCACCTTCTAATTTTGATTCGTTAATAAGTATATTCTATTTCATATTCTACAGTTTTACCGTCGCCCGCCAATGATGTTTGTTTCGTTGGAAAACCTTTGTCATTATAAATATAACTTGTTAAATAAATGGAAGAATTTGGCAAATCACTATCTACTCTTTTAATTTTTAATATGTTGTTATTAGAAATTTCGGTTTCTTTTAATAATAAATCTAAGCCCAAAATATTTTTTAGAGGATTATTTTTGGTATCATATTCATAAGTTCTTGTCGAGGTTACAACTCCTCTAACATTTTTGTCTTCAATAAGATTACCGTCCTTATAAGCAAAAGTTCCTTCACTAATTTTTGTTTCATTTTTAGTATCCGGATCAACTTTGTAATCTATATACGAAATCAAATTATTAGAAACATGAGTGTAAACTGTTTTGCCAATGTATTGTCCGTTAGGATATTTAGTTGTGAAAGATTCTCTTGTAATTCTGGTTTTTAATTTTCCGTTTTCATAAGTATACTCCGCTTCCATATCTTTAGTTTCCAGACCTTTAGAATCAACATCAAATAATTGCTGTTTGGTAATAACATTTCCTGTGTATGTAAAATTTACTTTTGAAATTGGTGATATACTGCTTACTATTTTATTTCCATCATAAGTCAAAGTATTTTTAGTATTTGTTCCTAAATTAACTGAAGGATAGAGGTAAGAAATTGTTTTAGGCAGGATAGATTTATCTTCAGAAGAAGAGTTTTCTCCGCTTGAACAAGATGTTAACAATAAAGTAAATGCACAGAAAAGCAATAAAAGTTTTTTCATATTTTTTTGGTATTTGTTTTTTGGTTGCGCAAATATAATTTAAAATAATACGAATACTAAAAATTAATATTCTCTGGTAAAAATCAACTATATATAGCCAAACTATTCACTACTTTTGCATCTTCAATAAATTTAAATTCACTTATGAAATTACTATATTCCTATATAATCAAACATAAAATGCTTCTGTTTTTTGCTTTGATTATGGCGACAATAAATATCTGTTTCAGCTTATCAGACTCTGTAATTACCGGAAAATTAATGCAAGATTGCGGTGTTGGTTTGCATAAATACGAAGGAAACGAAATGGGATTTATAAAATCTTTATCCTTCTGGCTGGGACTTTCGCTTGGTGCTGCAATGGTATCCAGAATTACGAAAAACTTTCAGGATTATTTTACGAATGTTGTTATCCAGCGAACTGGAGCTCAAATGTATACAGACGGAATTAAAAAATCTCTCGATTTACCTTACGCAGAATTTGAAGATCAACGCAGTGGTGAAACGTTAAGTAAATTAACCAAAGTACGTACTGACTCTGAAAAATTAATTACACTTTCTATTTCTCTAATTTTTCAAACCATAATTGGGTTCATATTTGTAATTGTGTATGTTGCGCGAATCGATTATCGTATTTCGATTATCTTTTTAATTACGGCGCCTATTATTGCTTTGATTAGTTCATATTTAGGGAAAAAAATAAAAATTGTTTCTCGAAAAATTGTCAATCAAACGAATGCTCTTGCAGGTTCTACAACGGAGAGTTTAAGAAACATTGAACTTGTAAAAAGTTTAGGATTAACATATCAGGAAGAAAAACGTTTGAACTTAAATACTTTTAAAATTCTACATCTCGAATTGGAAAAAATTCGTTTCATTAGAAGTTTGAGTTTTATTCAAGGTACAACGGTTCACTTTTTAAGAACTTGTGTCGTTTTTACTTTGTATTATTTCTTATTTGGGAATAAAATTATTGTAGGTGATTTACTAACGATGGTATTTTTTACTTTTTTCATCTTCGGGCCTTTACAAGAATTAGGTAATTTTATCATTGCGGTGAATGAGACTAAAGTTTCAATGGAAAACTTCAAGACTTTATTAAGTGCTCCAAAAGAATTTCGCCCAAAAAATCCTAAACATGTTGGAGCAATTCAATCTTTATTATTTTCTAATGTGAGTTTTCAGCATAAAACAGCAAAGTTTAAAGCGGTCGAAAATATTAACTTTGAGATCAAACAAGGACAAACCGTTGCTTTTGTTGGACCATCCGGTTCTGGAAAAACAACTTTAGTAAAATTATTGGTAGGACTATATACGCCAGCTGAAGGGCGTGTTCTTTATAACGAAATTGATTCGACCGAAATTGATTTACTAGATTTAAGGAAACAATTAGGATTTGTAACGCAAGATGCTCAATTATTCTCCGGAACTATTCGTGAGAATTTACTCTTCGTAAAGCCAAATGCAACCGACGAAGATTTGTACGATGCACTAAAAAGAGCAAGTTGTGACAAACTTTTAAGACGTGCCGAAGATGGTTTAAACACTACAATTGGAGAAGGCGGAATTAAGGTTTCGGGTGGAGAAAAACAACGTTTATCGATTGCCCGTGCCATATTAAGAAACCCGAATTTATTGATTTTTGATGAAGCAACTTCTGCATTAGATTCTATTACCGAAGAAGAAATTAATACTACAATAAGAAACATCTCTGACAAAAACAGAATCACGGTTTTAATTGCTCACAGATTATCTACTGTAATGCACGCCGACAAGATATTTGTTCTTGAACAAGGAAAAATTATTGAAGAAGGAAAACACGAAGATTTAATTATCGAAAAAGGTTTGTATTACGCTATGTGGCGCCAGCAGATTGGAGAACGTAAGTAATTTTTAAATAATCTAAGTTGCTAAGGTTTTTAATATGACAATTGATTAAACGTGCTATTTATCATTTCTCCTTCGTCGAAATGACAAAAAATAAGAGAATATTACAAATACAAAACCCCGACAGATTTTAAAAATCTATCGGGGTTACATTTTATTTAATAAAATTAATTGTAATATTACTCTTACAAATAGATGTATTCTGTGATTTTAAATCCTTCTGATACTTTTACAGGATAGCCTTTTTCATTATAGATGTATTCGATGTTAGAAGAATTTGAATTTAAATAACTTCCATCCCATAAAACAGCTGACTTAATCGTTTTAACTGCATTATTTACAAAAACATCCTTCATCAATAAATCAAATCCTAGAATATTTTTAAAAGGCTAACTATTTACATCATATTCATATAAATATTCTGTAGTGGCCGTATCGACATAACCTACATAAGATCCCATACTAATTTTCGAAACTCGTTTTGTTAAATTTCCATTGACAAAAGTAAGCTGATCAATATTACGCTCTAGCTCGATGTCTCCTAATTTCTCTGCTTCAAAGAATTCTAAATCTTTATAATATGTTTTTATAACAGCACTGCCATCTGCGTTATAAGTGTAAACACTTCTTTCTTTATAATTTCCATTTGGATGTTTAGCAGTAAAATTTTTTGAATAAGCCGTAGAAACCAATTTGTTATTTTCATAAGCATATGAATATTCTTCTTTCTTAACATCACTACCACTTTCAGTATTATACTTGACTTCTTTTACAATAAAATCACCTTTATAAGTATAATCTGTTCTCTCATTTGCACTAGAAATGCTCTTAATTTTATTTCCACTGTAAGTAAAATTAACTGAACTAACTAACGAAGATCCTGTGCTACTGAATTTTACAGTTCTAGGCAAAATAACTTCCGATTTACTCGTGTTCACTACAGCATCGTTAGAACAAGAAGTTAGCATTGATAAAGCAATTGCTAAAAAATAAAATAATTTTTTTTTCATTATATTTTGGTTTTAAATTAGTCAGCAAAATAATACACTTTCCATTTTACTTATTCCACCTAAAAGCCATAAAAATAACATTATAAGGTATTTCATAAATGCAAAAACCCGACAGGTTTTAGAAACCTGTCGGATTTGCTATATGCATAAAAAACTCAGATCTTTAGTATCTCAGCATTTTAGAAACTTTATTTCACAAAATCTACCGCTTTATCCAAAGCCTCAGCAATTCCGTCAACGTTTTTACCTCCTGCAGTAGCGAAGAAAGGCTGTCCTCCTCCTCCACCTTGGATATATTTTCCTAATTCACGAACAACTTGTCCTGCATTTAGATTTTTCTCTGCTACAATTTCTTTAGAGATGTAACAAGTTAACATTGGTTTTCCTTCGTGAGCTGTAGCAAAAACTACAAATAAGTTATGATAAGAATTACCCAATTCGTAAGCCAAATCTTTTGCTCCTTCAGGATTCAAATCAACTTGTTTTGCTAAGAATTGAACTCCGTTAATTTCTTGTAATTCTTTAGCCAAATCAGCTTTCATGTTTTTAGCTTTGTCTTTCAATAAAACTTCTAACTGTTTTTTCAACTGAGCGTTTTCGTCTTGTAATGCCAAAATTGATTTTACAGGATCCTGCGCATTTTTAAGAGCTTCTTTAATTTCACTTAAAGAAACAGCTTGAGACTCAAAATATTCTTTTGCAGCTTCACTTGTAATTGCTTCAATTCTTCTAATTCCTGATGCAACAGCACCTTCAGAAACAATTTTGAAATGCCAGATATCAGATGTATTTGCCACGTGTGTTCCTCCACATAATTCGACAGAATCTCCAAACTTAATCATACGAACTAAATCTCCGTATTTCTCTCCAAACAAAGCAATTGCTCCTTCTTCAATAGCCTGATCTTTTGGGATTGCTCTTTTCTCGATTAATGGCAAACTTTCGCGAATCCTTGCATTTACAAAGTTTTCTACTTCTAGTAATTCTTCATCTGTAACTTTAGAGAAATGCGAAAAGTCAAAACGTAATGAAGCATTACGAACCATCGAACCTTTTTGCTCAATATGCGTTCCTAAAATCTTGCGTAAACCTTGGTGCAATAAATGCGTAGCCGAGTGGTTTGACGAAGTTTTTGCTCTTTGATTAGCATCTACAACAGCATTAAAAGTTCCAGTAATGTTATCTGGTAACGATTGTGTTAAGTGTATCGTTTGGTTATTCTCTTTCTTAGTATCAATGATATAAATGATATCTCCGTTTTGAGCTTCTAAATATCCTTTATCTCCTGTTTGTCCTCCACTTTCTCCGTAAAATGGAGTTGCATTGAAAACCAACTGATAAATTTCACCATCTTTTACACTATCAACTCTACGGTATTTCGTAATTTTTACTTGGTGCGATAATCTATCGTAACCAATAAATTCCTGAATATCATCTTCAACAATTACATTCCAGTCTCCCGCCGTAACTTTTGATGCAGCACGAGATCTTTCTTTTTGCAATTGCAATTGTTCCTGGAATCCTGCTTCGTCTAATTTTAATCCTTTTTCAGAAAGAATCAAAGCTGTTAAATCGATTGGAAATCCATAAGTATCATACAATTCGAAAGCTTTTTTACCATCAATTGTATCTCCTTGATTATTTAAAATTACAGCATCTAACAAAACTAATCCTTGATCTAGTGTACGCAAGAAAGAGTTTTCTTCTTCACGAATTACATTTGAACAAAGGGCTTTTTGAGTTCTGATTTCTGGGAAAGAATCTCCCATTTGCTCACTCAAAGTTTCAACCAATTTAAAAATAAATGGCTCTTTTGTACCTAAGAAAGTAAATCCGTAACGAATTGCACGTCGCAAAATTCTACGAATTACATATCCAGCTCCAGTGTTAGACGGCAACTGACCATCGGCAATAGCAAAAGCTACCGCACGAACGTGATCTGCAATAACACGAATTGCAATATTTACTTTTTCTTCGGCTTCATTTGAAGCTTTTACAGTATAATTTGCTCCTGTAATAGTTTCAATTTCTCTAATTAAAGGCATGAAAACATCCGTATCATAATTTGATGTTTTTCCTTGCAAAGCCATACACAAACGCTCAAATCCCATTCCGGTATCAACGTGTTGTGCAGGAAGTTTTTCTAGAGAACCATCTGCTTTACGGTTGAATTCCATGAATACATTGTTCCAGATTTCAACAACTTGCGGGTGATCATTATTAACTAAGCTTTTTCCTGAAACGGCTGCTTTTTCTTCTGGAGTACGTAAATCAACGTGAATTTCAGAACAAGGTCCGCATGGTCCCTGATCTCCCATTTCCCAGAAATTATCTTTTTTATTCCCAAGAATAATTCGGTCTTCATCGATTAATCCTTTCCAAATATCCCAAGCTTCCTGATCAAAAGGAACATTATCTTCTTTACTTCCTTCAAAAACAGAAACATAAAGATTTTCTTTAGGTATTTTATAAACTTCTGTCAATAATTCCCAAGCCCAGTTAATTGCTTCTTTTTTAAAGTAATCTCCAAAAGACCAGTTTCCTAACATCTCAAACATGGTGTGGTGATACGTATCAATACCAACCTCTTCAAGATCGTTATGTTTTCCTGAAACACGAAGACATTTTTGCGTATCGGCTATTCTAGGACTTTTTGGAGTTCCGTTTCCTAAAAAATATTCTTTAAACTGGGCCATTCCCGAGTTGTTAAACATTAAGGTTGGGTCGTCTTTAAGTACAATAGGAGCCGATGGAACAATTGTATGTCCTTTGCTCTCAAAAAAATCTAAAAATTGTTTACGTACGTCTTGTGATTTCATGTTATAATTAGAAAATGTGTCAATTTTAATAATGTGATAATTCGAAAATGTGTCAATTAGATAATTAAAATTTATTGTAACAATAATTATCTAATTGTCGCATTATCTAATTATCTAATTATTTTTTATTCTTGAAAAAAAGCTTCGAACAACTGAAACATTTATTAATTTTGTTCGACTAACTCATTTTACAAGCTGCAAAAATAGGGTATTTTAAAATATGGCGAAAGTAAAATATTATTACGACTCAGAAAATCTGGCTTATACGAAAATAAAAACCAGAAAACGGGCTAAATTTGGCTATGCATTGCTGTTTTTGGTGGCCTCGGCCTTGTTTGGTTTTTTAGTTTTTATACTTTTAATCAATACTCCTTATTTCGAAACTCCAAAAGATCGTTTCCAAGCGCGTGAGATTGAGAATCTAAAACTGCAATATGCAATTTTGAACCGAAAAATGGATCAAATTGATGATGTAACTGAAACATTAGAAGAGCGAGACAATAATATATACAGAGTTTATTTTAATAAAACCGAAATTCCGGATTCGATTAGAAAAATAGGTTTTAGAGATTCTAAACGATACAAAGATTTAGAAGGCTATAACAACTCACAACTGGTTTTAAATACAACAAAACGAATTGACCGATTATCTAAAGAATTAGCCATTCAATCTAAATCATTAGATGATATTTTGAAATTGGCAAGCACAAAAGGAAACTTATTATTAGCCATTCCGGCGATTCAGCCAGTTCGAAATGAGAATTTAAAACAAGTCGCATCGGGTTTTGGGTATAGAACTGACCCTTTCACGAAAGTGCGAAAAATGCATAACGGAATGGATTTTACTGCTCCAACAGGTTCACCCATTTATGCCACAGGTGACGGCGTTGTTGACAGAGCTGACGCTTCTGCATCGGGATTTGGAAATCATGTCGTGATCAGGCATGGTTTTGGATACGAAAGTTTATATGCACATTTAAGCAAATACAACTGTAGACCAGGACAACATGTCAAACGCGGTGATGTTATTGGATATGTGGGAAGCACAGGTAGATCTGAAGGACCGCATTGTCATTACGAAGTGCATAAAGACGGAAAAGTCGTTAATCCGCTAAATTTTTACTACGGAAATATTTCGGCAGTCGAATATGTTGCGATTTCGCAAATGGCAAATCAAGAGAATCAGTCATTAGATTAATACTCGAAAAAGTAGTATTTTTGAAATTAAAATAGAAAATAAAGAAACATGCATATTGAGCTTTCAAAAGATAAAAGATATTATAGCATTGGCGAGGTCGCCAAAGCCTTTAATGTCAATGCATCATTGATCAGGTTTTGGGATAGTGAATTTGATATCTTAAAACCAAAGAAGAATGCCAAAGGCAACAGAATGTTTACTCCAGACGATATTACAAACCTGCAATTGATCTATCATTTAGTTAAAGAAAGAGGTTTTACTCTCGAAGGTGCCAAAATACATTTGAAAGAAGGACAAAAGAAAACTTTAGATAAATTCGAAATAATACGTAAATTAGAGACCATAAAAACACAATTAAACGAAATTAAGAACGAATTATAGTATATTTATTAAAAATTAGAAACAAACTTAAATCAAAACTGATATGAAAAAATGGTTAATCCCCGTAGGAATTATTATAGTGCTAGTAGCTATTATTGCTTTTTGGTCAATTGGAATTAAAAATACTGGTTTACAAAAAAGTCAGGCCGTTAACAAAGAATGGGGAAATGTGAGTACAACTTACCAAAGAAGAAATGACCTTATTGGAAACCTTGTAAATACGGTTAAAGGTGCTGCAGATTTTGAAAAATCAACTTTAACAGCTGTTATTGAAGCTCGTGCAAAAGCTACTTCGGTAACAATTGATCCAAGTAATGTTACTCCTGAGCAATTAGCTCACTACAACCAAGCTCAAAGTGGTGTATCTTCATCTTTATCAAGATTATTAGTTTCTGTGGAACAATATCCAACACTAAAAGCTAATGAGAACTTCTTGAAATTACAAGACGAATTGGCAAGCACTGAAAACCAAATTTTAACTGCTAGAACTCGTTTTAACGAAGCTGTGCAAGATTACAATGGTTATGTTTTATCTATTCCTAACAAATGGTTCTTAAGTGAATACAAAGAGAAACCATATTTTGAAGCTGTTGCTGGCGCTGACAAACCAGTTGAAGTAAAATTCTAATAAAAATTTAATATTTTTAATTAACGATTTTAGATTCCAGAATTTGTCTGAGATCTAAAATCGTTAATTTTCACTCTAAAACAATTTCAATGTCAAAAGTAGAAGATTTTTTATCCAAAGAAGAAGAACAAGATATTGTTGAAGCTATTCGTGTGGCCGAAAAAAATACTTCTGGCGAAATTAGAGTACATATAGAACAAACAACTTCTAAAGTTCCTTATGATCGAGCTTTAGAAGTTTTTCATGAATTAAAAATGAATGAAACCCAACATCAGAATGGTGTTTTATTTTATTTTGCTGTGGCTGATAAAACTTTTGCCATTTGTGGAGACAAAGGCATTCATGACCTTGTAGCCGATGACTTTTGGGATTGTACCAAAGATGCCATGGTAGCTCAATTTAAATCAGGAAACTTTAAGCAAGGTATAGTTGATGGAATTCTAAACGCCGGAGAGCAATTGAAAAAATACTTTCCCTGGTCTGAAGGCGACACCAACGAATTATCTAACGAAATCTCAAAAGGATAAATAATGAAAATTTCCAAAAACAAAACATCACATTCAAAAGGACTTTTTCACTTATCCTTTCTATTCATAGCACTATTTATTACCAATTGTACTTTTGCACAATTTGAGATTCCTAAAGTTCCCGAAAAGCAAACTTCAGTTTACGATTATGCCAACGTATTAAGCGCATCTGAAAAAGCTCAACTTGAAGAAAAACTAATTCGTTACTCAGATTCAACAACAACTCAAATTGTAGTAATTACAATTGAAAGCTTAAAAGGCGAAGATGTTAGCCAACTAGCCTCAAAATGGGGACAAACTTGGGGAATTGGAGGAACAAAGCAAGATGATAATGGTGTTATAATTTTATTGGCCAAAAACGAAAAGAAAATTGCCATTAACCCTGGTTATGGCGTTGAAGATCGTTTGACTGCGGGAATTGGCGGAACCATAATTCGAAATATAATTATACCTGAATTTAAAGCCGGAAGTTTTTATAACGGTCTTGACAAAGGAACTGATGCTATAATTGATGTTTTTAAAGGAAAATTTAAAGGCGAGCGCAAGCAAACCAAAGGAAAAGATTTTCCAATATTGCCTTTCATTGTAATTGTTGTGATTGTTTTAATTCTGCTTTCTCGAAATAAAGGAGGTGGCGGAGGAAATTCAGGCAACAATGGCGGCGGTGGCCCTAGCCTACTCGATGCTATTATTCTAAGTAGTCTTGGAAGAAGTGGCGGAGGCGGATTTGGAGGTTTCGGCGGCGGATCATCTGGTGGAGGTTTTGGCGGTGGCGGAGGCTTCGGAGGAGGTTTTGGCGGCGGTGGATTCTCTGGTGGAGGTTCTAGTGGAGGCTGGTAAGTTTCAGTTTTCAGTCTCAGTTTTCACTTTTTTATTTCATTAAAATCCATTTATGAGAATTAGTATTTATTTCTTTATTTTTTGTTCTTATTTCACCTCTTACTCGCAGGAGTTTATTGATAATGATAAGATCGAAGCTGGCAAACAAATTGAAGAATTAAATACTTTAATCGCTCAGAACCCAAGTGCCGAAAATTATTATTACAGAGGTTATAATAATTATATAGGTCAAAATTACTCTGATGCACTTGAAGATTATAATAAGGCGCTTTCGATAACGCCAGATGATTTTAATATTTATTTTAGCAGAGGAAATTTAAACATTAAAATACAGAATTATAAAAATGCCGTTGCAGACTTTTCAAAATGTATTTCATTAAATAAAGATTCACAGAAAGCATATTTTAACCGAGCGTATGCTGAACGAAAACTATTTAATCGTACGGCTGCAATAGAAGACTATTCTAAAAATATTGCACTTAAGCCTGACAACTTAGCTGCTTATCAAAATAGAGGATTACTAAAAAAAGAATTAAATTTACACAAAGAAGCAGTAGCTGATTTTGACAAAGTAATCGAAATGGACCCAAAATCAGTTGATGCATATCAAAATAGAGGGATTTCAAAAGCAATGCTAAACTCAAAAGACGCTTTGGCTGATTTTAATACAGCAGTAAAATTAGCGCCGGAAAATGCGGAAACCTATTTTAATAGAGCACTTTATTTTATTAATTTCAAAATAAAAGGAGATTATTGTTCAGATTTAAAAAAAGCGTTTAATTTTGGGTATTTATCAGCACAGGAATTAATAATCGAACTTTGTAAAAAATAATACGGAAAAATGTTATCACATAAAGCAAAATACGCCCTTAAGGCCTTACTTTATCTAGCAGAACAAGATGAGAATCACATTTCTAGAACTATAGAAATTGCTGATGGCGCTAATATTCCTAAAAAGTTTTTAGAACAAATTTTATTAGATCTAAAACGAGGACGTTTTGTGAGCAGCAAACAAGGAAAATTTGGCGGATATTATCTGATACGTTCAAAAAACGACATTACTTTGGCCGAAATTCATCGTTTATTTGACGGTGCAATTGCGCTTTTACCATGTGCTTCGTTAAACTTTTACGAACCATGTTCAGATTGTAAAACCGAGGAAGAATGTAGCCTAAGACACGGTTTAATGATCATTCGTGACGAGACTTTAAAAGCGATGCAAGGCATCACAATCGCCTCACTTGTAAAGAAATAAAAAAATATTTTCTAATTCCTAGTAAATCGATAGAATTAATATTTATATTTGCAGAAAATAATTAACAAACCATTTACAAAATTTTAACCCTATGAAAGTACATTACAATCTATCTGGTGGATCTAAAAATCTTTTGCAAAGAAACCAAAATAGTCAATTTACAACCTTAAAAAATAATTCTTCTATGATGTGTATGTGTTGGTAAAAAAAATTTATTACAAATTCTACTAATTACATATACTTAATATAAAAATGAAAAATTCTATCAAAAATATACTTACCATATTATCTTTTTTAACTTTCTCAATATCATTCGCACAAAATATTGATGGTGTTGTTAAAATAAACGATAACACACCTTTAGAAGCAGCAAACGTTGTTTTAAAAGGAACTACTTCTAACACTACTACTGATCAAAACGGAAAATTTAGCATTGATACAAAAGGAAAACTTCCGTTAACTATTTTAGTTCAATATGTAGGATACAAAACTACAGAGATTCAACTTACAGATTTACCAACATCTCCTTTGCAAGTTTTCCTAAAAGAAGAAAATGAACTTATTGAGGTTGTGGTTTCGTCTAGACGTAGAATCGAAAAAGTTCAGGATGTGCCAATTGCTATCTCTGTAATTACAGGTAAACAAGCAGAACAAACAGGAGCTTTTAATGTTAATCGTATTAAAGAATTAGTTCCATCTGTACAACTGTACTCATCAAATCCTAGAAATACCGGTATCAATATTCGTAGTCTTGGTTCTCCTTTTGGACTTACCAATGATGGAATTGATCCTGGAGTTGGTTTTTATGTTGATGGTGTTTATTATGCTCGTCCTGCTGCCACTACTCTTGACTTTATTGATGTAGAGCAAATTGAGGTTTTACGTGGACCACAAGGTTCTTTGTTTGGAAAAAACACAACATCTGGTGCTTTTAACATTACTACTCGTAAACCAAGTTTTACAACTGGTGCTGACTTTGAGGTGAGTTACGGAAATTACAATTTTCTTCAGGCAAAAGCTTCGGTTACTGGAGCATTGAGCAGTAAAATTGCAGGTCGTATCTCCTTTTCGGGTACACAACGCGATGGTTTAATTGACAATGTTGTAACAGGAAGACCAACAAATACTTTAAACAATCAAGGAATTAGAGGGCAATTACTTTTTACTCCTTCAGAAAATACTAACATTATATTTGCCGGAGATATTACTACTCAACGTCCTGACGGATATGCTCAGGTTGTTGCAGGTGTTGCTCCAACGCAAAGAGCTGCTTACAGACAGTTTGATGCCATTATTAAGGATTTAAACTACCAACTTCCAAGCCGTAATGCTTTTGATCGTAAAATTGACCATGATACGCCATGGCGTTCTGGACAAGATATGGGAGGACTTTCTCTTAATATTGATACAAAAATTGGAACAGGAACTCTTACATCAACAACTGCGTGGCGTTTTTGGAACTGGGATCCATCAAATGACAGGGATTTTACAGGATTGCAAGTTTTGGCAAAATCGCAAAACCCTACAAGACAAACTCAATTTACTCAGGAAGTTCGTTATGCAGGTCAACTTACCTCTAAAATAAGCGGTGTTGTGGGTGTGTTCTTTATTGATCAAACATCTCAAACAAACGGAACAGAGGAATCTGGTAATGCGCAATGGAGATTTGCTCAAAGTACGACTAGTGCTTTATGGAAAACTCCAGGTCTTTTTGAAGGATACGGAATTAAAACGGATGCTAACATTAGATCTTCTAGTGCAGCAGTTTTTGGTCAAATTGATTGGGCTATTACAGATCGTTTACATATTTTACCAGGTTTAAGATATAACTTCGATAAAAAAGATGCGCATTATGCTCGTACAACTTATGGAGGTTTACAAACTACTGATCCTGCATTATTGGCGTTAAAAAAATTAGTTTATTCTGATCAGGCATTTGATTCTAGCACTGATAACACAGACTTTTCTGGAAACTTAACATTGACTTACAAAGCTTCAGACAAAATTAATTTTTATGCAACTTATGCAAAAAGTTACAAACCAGTTGGTGTAAACGTAGCTGGACTTCCTACTGATGCAAAAGGTCAGCCATTATTAGACCTTGCGGTAATTAAACCAGAAAAAGTTAATCACTATGAAATTGGTGTAAAAACTTCTCCTTTTAAAAATTCAGTATTTAACCTTGCGTTCTTTGATACGGATATTAAAGATTTCCAAACGAATGTACAAGCTGCAGAATTGGGTGTAAACCGTGGATATCTTGCAAATGCCGACGAAGTACGTGTAAAAGGGGCTGAACTTGATGCAAGTTTTGTTTTTAGCCAACACTTTACTTTAAATGCTGCTGCGACGTATACTGATGGTAAATATGTTAAGTTTACAAATGCACCCCTTCCACTAGAAGAAACTGGAGCTCCTGTAGCTTTTAAAGATGTTTCCGGAACTGAATTGCCTGGTGCTTCAAAATGGGCAGGATCTTTAGGTGGTGAACTTTCAAACACTGCAAAATTCTTCGGAAATAAAGGAAAAGTTTTCGTTGCTTTAGATGGTTACGCTCGTTCTAAATTTTCATCAAGTCCATCGGCTTCAAAATATTTAGTTGTTCCGGGTTATGCAATTTTTAATGCTCGTATTGGTTTTAGAGCTTCTGAAGGTTTATCAATTCATTTTTGGGGACGTAACCTTTTAAACAAAGATTACTACGAACAATTGTTACCAGCAGGTGGAAACACTGGACAATATGCAGGTGTAATTGGTGACCAAAGAACTTATGGAGTAACTTTCAAATATTCATTGTAAGCACTTAGTTAATTTTATACAAAGTAAACGAGGTAGGTTTTATAAACTTACCTCGTTTTTTTATTTTACATCAAATTCGTAAAAATTCAAAATCAATATTGCTTACACATTTCGCAGAAGGTTTTCATTTTATTCAATCACATTCATAGCACAAAAAAAAAGACGCACAATTGTGCGTCTCTTCAGTAAAACCTTTGAATCTCTGAAACTCTGAACCTTTGAACCCAGAACAAAAAAACCTATTCCTCTCCTCTTTGTCTTTTCTTCTTTCCTTTTTCACCAGCAGCAAAATTTCCTATTTTATAACTGAGTGAAAACATTACGTAACGCTTTAAAACTGTATTTTCTTCGTCGCGAATTGAGGTTGCCGAGATGGTTCTGGTTGCACTTTGATTCTGATTTAAAACATCGTATACTTTTATTTTAGCATATACTTTTTTATCAAAAAAACCATAAGACAAACTTGTATTCCACAGGTAAAAATCTTTTTTGAAATTACTCGAAATACTAGAATTGTAAGTGTAACCAAAATCATTTCCAAAAATTAAATTTTCCGGCCAATAACTTGTAGTTTGAAAATTGATTCGATGTACAACATTTGAACTCGCATCTCTCGAAGAATTCTCATAATTAGTTTGATTGTATGATAAACTATATGATGGCGAAATAACCAAAACTTCTCCATACTCATAAGTAAAATTTACTTTTGGCGTAATGGCTGTAGATTTTGCGTTGTAAATAACGGCATTGGTATAACCTTTATCAAACGAATAACTACCGTTTAACCCAAAACCATATCTAAAAACATTAGCGTCTTTTTTTATTGATTGATTCCAGTTTCCACCAACAGAAGCAATGTATGTTCCAGAAATATTTGCGTATGTTGTCGTTCTTTTTCCGCTATCATCATAAATCGAAGTCGAAACAACATCATTATTATAGTAATCTCCTTTTACATACAAACTATATCCGGAACGCGTACGGAAATCATAATTTCTAAAACTAAAGTTTGCACTATTTTTCTCGATTGGATTTAAATTGGGGTTTCCAATTAAAGTATTTAACGGATTGCTTAAATTTAAAACTGGCATTAATTGCACCGCAGATGGAAGTGCGTTCGAATAATCGTATTTGAATGATAGATTTTTTGATCGGCTAAACTTATAACGTATCTGAAAATCTCCATACGGCAACGCATATTTCTTGTTTAAATCTGTCGCATTGTTTAAATATAACGAATGATTATCAAATTGAATAAGTGCTGTTCTAGTGTTTAGATTGACTGTAAACTTACTTTTCTGCCATGTAATCCCCACTTTAGGACTAAAGGAATTTTGCTTTGAAGTAGTGTAATTTGACAATGAATCATTTAAACTAGAATAAGATTGCGATGTAGGATTAAAATCGAATGTTTTTGCATCTTTCATGTCATTACTCCAATCAAAATCAGATCCAAAACGAATTCTTAACGAATCTGTAACAGGCTCTGTATATTCAAGTTCAAGAGAGTAAGTATCATTTTTATTCTTATTGATACTTTTCTGATTTCGATCGTCGTTGGGTTTGTTGTCCTTATAAAAAATAGTTTTAGAAAGGTTCAAGGCATCAGCATCAGTATTAGAATTGTTATTATCAAAAACAACACTAAAATTACGTGACTTTTTCTTGAATGCTTTATTAAAGTTAATGGTATTGGTAAAACTTGTATTGGTACTTTCTGAGAATGATTTAGCGTTACTTTCGTTCAAAGCAAGTCCATTCTCATCTTCAGAAGCACTCGATGAAGACGAATTACCATTAGAGCGGGATTGATTAACTTTTGGTACAATTACCAATCGTGTCGACGGATCTATTTTATACTCTAATTCTAAATTTACATTATTACTTGTGCTTTCATTTCTAGTTTTCGAGTCGGCCGAAGTTGCAATGTTTCCTGTGGGTAAAAAACTAACCTGATCTGATTTGCTCTCGTTATTATTAATGGAATTCGAAAAATTATAACTTCCCATCGCCATTAACTTCTCTGTCCAATCGTCAGAATAATTAAGCCCAACTAAATTCGATTGTGTAATTCCTTTGCCGCTTCCGGAACTTCCACCATTACCTTTGCTGTTTCGTCCACCGCCCATATTATCAAAAACCTCATCCATTGCAAAACCGGTTGAGTTAATATTATTTGACGATGCCAGAACACTAATTTTTTGTTTGTTATTGAAAAAGTTTAAGAGAAGACTACTTTCATAACGTTCATCAGAACCATAGCCTCCAAGTATTTTTCCAAAATATCCTTTATTTTTCTTTTCGTCAATTGTAATATTGATGCTGGAATAATCAGAAGTCGATTCTTGTTTAGAGAGTTCCTCTTTCTTTGTTTTAAAATCTGAAACTTGGATTTTTTTGATAATTTCAGCTGGAAGATTTTTCAACGCAATGGCACCATCTTTGTCAAAAAACGTTTTTCCATTTACCAAAACCTGATTTACCTCTCGTCCGTTTACGGTAACTTTACCATCTGTTCCCACATCAAAACCTGGCAATTGCTTTAGCAGCGTTTCTACATTAGAATCCGGGCGAACTTTATACGATGCGGCATTAAACTCTAAAGTATCTTTTTTAATGGTAATTGGCGGAGCTTCACTTTTTATAACTACATTATCTAAAGCATTTGCAGCCTCTAGCAAATATAATTTACCGTAATCCTTATTTTCTAAAAGACTTTTTTCTTCTTCAAAATAAGGTTGATATCCCATATAATTTACCTTCAAAAAAACAGGCTTATCATATTTTTTGGTTTTAATGCTAAACGCACCGTTTTTATCAGTTGTAGCATATTCGATTACTGTAGAATCTTTGACTGTTGTAAAATAAACCGTTGCCAGTTCTAGAGGCAATTGCGTATTTATGTCGACAACAGTTCCTTTAATAACAATGTCGTTCTGGGCACTTGCCGAATAACAAAAGAGGGAAAAAATTAGAAAATAATAGATTTTGGTCATAAAATGGTTAGTTAGAAATAGTAAGACCCAAATAGAGTCAAATGGTTTAATTGTAAGTTTAACATTTACTCAAACAGTGTGCCACTAAACGCAACAAAAACATTTTCGATTACTAAAAGGCATAAAAAAAGTCCCCATTTCTGAGGACTTTTACTTTTATTTTTCTCTGATATAAATATCGATTGGCACTCCGGCAAAGTCCCAATTTTCTCTAATCTTATTTTCAAGATATCTTTTATATGGCTCTTTAACGTATTGTGGCATGTTAGCAAAAAACACAAATTGAGGCGTTAATGTTGGTAACTGCATACAATATTTAATTTTTACATATTTACCTTTTGTCGCTGGCGGTGGATAAGCTTCGATTACCTTCAACATATATTCGTTGAATTTAGATGTTGGTATTCTTTGATTTCTATTTTCGAAAACAGTAACTGTAGCTTCTAATGCTTTCAATAAACGTTGTTTCGTTAAAGCCGAAACGAACAAAATTGGCACATCTGTAAAAGGCATTAATTCTTTCTTGATTTTCTCTTCGTAATCACGAGTCGACATGGTATCTTTTTCAACCAAATCCCATTTGTTTACCAAGATTACAACACCTTTACGGTTTTTCTCTGCCAACCAAAAAATACTTTGATCCTGACCTTCAAATCCACGGGTTGCGTCGATAACCAAGATACAAATATCTGCGTGCTCAATTGCACGTACAGAACGCATTACAGAGTAAAACTCTAAATCTTCTTTAACTTTTGCCTTACGACGGATTCCCGCTGTATCAACCAAGTTAAACTCGAAACCAAAACGGTCAAATTTTGTATCAATTGCATCACGAGTTGTTCCTGCAATATCAGTAACCATAAAACGCTCTTTACCAATTAATGCATTGATAAAACTTGATTTACCTGCATTTGGACGACCTACAACAGCAAAACGAGGTAAAACCACTTCTTCCTGAACTGGTTCTGGTTTCTCTGGAAAAGATTCAATTAAAGCATCTAACAAATCTCCTGTTCCACTTCCTGAGATACTTGCAAACGTAAAATAATCTCCTAAACCAAGATTATAAAACTCAAGCGCATCTTTTTCACGCATTGCGTTATCTACTTTGTTTACAGCCAATAAAACTGGTTTTGTTACTTTACGCAATAAGCGTGCAACAACATCATCCATTGGTGTAATACCTTCTTCTACATCAACAACAAAAATAATAACATCTGCTTCATCGATAGCAAGCTCCACTTGTTTACGGATTTCACCTTCAAATACGTCATCAGATCCGCGAACGTATCCGCCGGTATCGATTACAGAAAACTCTTTTCCGTTCCACTCGCTTTTACCATAGTTTCTATCACGGGTAACCCCAGATACTGAATCTACAATAGCTTCTCTTCTTTGTATCAGCCTATTAAAAAGGGTTGATTTCCCTACATTAGGTCTTCCTACTATCGCAACAATGTTATTCATTTTTTTGATTTTTTGATTTCAGATCATAGATTTTAGATTTTTAGTTTCCTAAAAAGCTAATCACTTGTAATCCAAAATGCTTTATTTTAATTTTTTGCAAAGGTAGTTAAAAAAGTGACTAAGTCGCTAAGTTTCTAAGTACCTAAGTTTTTTATTATTTTTCCTGTTATTTAATAAGGATTTTTAGGAGCTATTCCTGCTCCCGAAGCCTCGGGACGTTTCAATCTTTTGTTCCGCCAAAGCTTCACAAAAGGATTTCCACTTTTACCAGGGCTAAAAAACCAGTTTTCAGTATCAGTTTTCAGTTTTACACGAAACCTTTCGCATTTCAAAACTGAGACTGAATTCTTCGACTAAAAACTTTTTATTGGTTATACCCAAATCGTTTCAACATATTAGCGTTGCTTCTCCAGTTTTTATTCACCTTAACAACAAGTTCAATATGAATTTGTTTCCCGAAGAATTTCTCCAGATCGGCACGAGCTTCGGTACCCACTTTTTTCAAAGCAGTACCTTTATGTCCAATAATGATTCCTTTTTGAGTTTCACGTTCTACCATAATAATCGAACGGATTCTGATAATATTCTCGTCTTCAAAAAATTCCTCTGTTACGATTTCAACCGCATATGGAATCTCTTTGCTGTAATTCAACAAGATTTTCTCACGAATAGTTTCGTTTACAAAAAAACGTTCTGGTTTGTCTGTTAATTGATCTTTTGGATAATATGCAGGAGATTCTGGCAACAATTCGATGATTCTTCCAAAAACTTCCGGAACATTAAAGTTTTGCAAAGCCGAAATTGGGAAAATTTCAGCATTTGGTACTTTAGCAGTCCAAAATGCTACTTGCTCTTCTAATTGTTCTTGGTTTGAGTTGTCAATTTTATTCAACAATAACAAAACCGGAATTTTAGCGTGAATGATTTTATTAAAGAAAGCTTCGTCTTTCAAGTCCTGCTCTCCTATCTCGACCATGTAAACTAGTATATCAGCATCTTCAAAAGCCGATTTTACAAAGTTCATCATCGATTCCTGCATTTCATAAGCGGGTTTGATGATTCCGGGAGTATCCGATAATATAAGTTGAAAATCTTCGCCATTCACGATTCCAAGAATACGGTGACGCGTTGTTTGTGCTTTTGATGTAATAATCGATAACCTTTCTCCAACAAAGGCGTTCATCAATGTTGATTTTCCAACGTTTGGATTCCCGATGATGTTTACAAAACCTGCTTTATGTGACATTTGCATATTATTTATTTTGCAA